>Ga0164313_10001258_pt1 | contig 22358 bp, 19 predicted proteins | sample GuaBasSedimGuay4_FD_113735 | JGI IMG/M metagenome (GOLD analysis project Ga0164313, IMG submission 113735) | Subseafloor sediment microbial communities from Guaymas Basin, Gulf of California, Mexico - Guay4, Core 4569-4, 0-3 cm | ecosystem: Environmental > Aquatic > Marine > Hydrothermal vents... | reverse complement strand
TCGGTACTCTGAGCTCAGTCTTTCGGCGGGACAGCGTGCGTCTTCGTCTGGTAGTTGTCGGCGACGCTGGTGACGAACTGAGCGACCAGCCCGTCGGCGACCCGCAGGCGTCGGCTCAACTCCCGGGCGATGTTCATGATGAAGAGGGAGTAGTTCTTGATGTCTTTCCGGTAGAGCAGGGCGTCGACGTCTTCGGCCGTGATCACCAGGGCCATGGTGGGGGCGACCGCTCTCACCGTCGCCGATCGCGGCTGGGGGTCGACGATGGCCATTTCTCCGAACCAGTCGCCGGGCCCAAAGAGCGCCACCCGAACTTCGGCCCCGGCCGAAGTCTCCTTCACGACCTCGAGCTCCCCGCCGATCACCACGTACATTTCGCGGGCGGTGTCTCCCTCTTGCACCACGATCTCCCCCGCTTCGATGTGGCGCGATGGCAATTCGCGGGCGAGGTGGGCAAGCGCCTCGTCGGTGAGGCCGCCGAAGAGGCCGACGCCCCGGAGCATGGCGGTGCTGACTTTGGGGGGCGGCGGAGCTTCGCTCTTGTCGCTCATAGAGCGCATCGTCCAACGTTCTGGCGGGACAATTCAAGAGTTGCCGGCTCGTTGGTGCTTTACGGCTCCCGACCTGAACGGCTAACCTGACGGGCTATAAGGGGTTTTCGTCGAAACCCCACCCCCCGAGGCCATTGCCCAGCCCCGACGCCATGGATCTGCCCCGTGAGTTTGGGGCCTACACCCTGCTCAAACGCCTCGCGGTGGGCGGCATGGCCGAGGTGTATGTGGCCAAGGCCCGGGGCATCGGCGGCTTCGAGAAGTTGGTGGCCATCAAGGTCATCCATCCCCGCCTGAGCGAAGACGAGCACTTCGTCCAGATGCTCGTGGAGGAGGCGAAGCTCACCGTGCTCCTCACCCACGGGAACATCGCGCAGACCTTCGACCTCGGCTGCATCGACGAGACCTACTGCATCGTCATGGAGTACGTGGACGGTGCGGACACCTACCGCATCCTCCGGCGCTGTGAGGCGCAGGAGCGGCAGGTGCCCATCGACATCTGCGCCTACCTGATGAGCGAGGTGATGAATGGCCTCGACTACGCTCACCGAAAACGAGACTCATCGGGCAGGCCACTGGACGTCGTGCACCGCGACATCTCTCCGCAGAACGTGCTGGTCAGTCACACGGGGGAGGTGAAGCTCGTCGATTTCGGCATCGCCAAGGCCGCCCTCCGTACCGGGCAGACCGAAGCCGGCGTCATCAAGGGCAAGTACTACTACATGTCACCGGAGCAGGCGTGGGGTGACAACGTCGACCAGCGCAGTGACATCTTTTCTGCGGGGGTCGTGCTCTACGAGTTGCTCACGGGAGAGATGGTCTACCAGGCGGACAACATCCCCGCGCTCATCGACAGCGTGCGTAAGGCCGAGATCGTCCCCCCGTCGTTTCGCCGCCCGGAGATTCCGACCGCCCTCGAGAAGGTCGTGCTCCGGTCTCTCGCGAAGAAGCCGGAAGACCGCTACCAGAACGCCCACGAGATGGCCCAGGAGCTGTCCACCTTTCTCTACACGGTGAGCGCCTCGTTCACCGCCCAGCGCCTCGCGGACTTCATGGACAGCCTCTATGGCGAGGAGCCGAAGTCCGGCCAGCGGCGCGCCCCGACGGACCCGGTCGTGCCGGTTCCCGCGACCGCAGAGCTCCAGTCGATGAGCCGAGCGGAGTTTGCTCCCCGGGTCGAGAGCGTGATCTTCGACCTCGGTGAGGTCGACGACGACGTTGACCAGACTCGGGCGGACGTCACGCCCTATGTCCGCGACTCCGACGAGCACACGTTGCAACTCGGCGAGGTCGAGCCCGTGGCTCCGCATCATCGGTCGATCGACGCTGAAGACGACGACGACGAAGACGCGACGCAGGTTCACGACAAGGTAGCCGCTGACCACTGGGAAGCGGAGACCAGCCGCCGGGATGATGACTGGGAGGACTCCACCTCCGTCGACGAGGGGGCCCTCGAGCGGTCCCGGCGTGCTCCTCAGCCGAGGATCCCCCAAGCCCCGCCAGGGACGCCCCGTCGCCAGATCCCCCGGCCGACGCCTCCGGCGCGCCCGTCCGCGAAGCCGCCTCCCCCGGCGCCAGTCGTGATGCCTCCGCGGCCGGCCCCCGGCGCCCTCGCCGCGAAACCGTCTGCGCCGCCCCCGCCGCCCCCGCCGCCCCCGCCGATCGCCGGAGCGTTCGCTGCGCGGCCTCTCGTTCCACCCCCTTCTCCACTCCCCGCCGCCCCGGCACCTCTGCTCGACGTGGCGCCTGTGCCCGTCGGGCCCGGTGCCATCGCGCCGGCTCCGGTCGGCCCTGGGGCCTCCCCGTCCAAGGCGCCTGTGCCCTACGGTCATTCCCCCGGGGTCCCCCTGCCACGGCCCCCGGCGTACCACGGGGAAACCCTCACCCTGCCTGCGCAGCTGGCTCGCCAGCGCATTCGCCTCGCCATCATGCTCGGAGCCGGACTGAGCTTCTTCATCCTCGTCGTCAGCATCGCTGCCCTGGTCTTCAGTGGCAGGGAGCCAGATGCCCGGGTCGAGATCATTTCCGTTCCAGCCGGGGCCACGGTGACCCTCGATGGTCGTGCGCTCCCGGGCCTGACGCCCCTGGTCATCGAGGAGGGCCTCGACCCAAATCGCCCCCAAGACATCACGGTGACGCTCTCGGGCTATCACCCGTGGGTATCGACGACCGATGGACGGCCCCAGCAGATGGCGGTGCTGAATCGTCTGCGTGCCGCCCTTCAGGTGCAGACCGTGCCCCCCCAGGCTCACGTTTGGGTGGACCAGATGCTCTACGGTTCGGCACCCGTCTCGGTTTCGAATCTGGATATCGGTCGGGAGATCGTGATCATTGCGCGGAAGGTCGGGTACGAGGATGCCGAGCAGACCATCACCATCACCGCGGATGACCTCGAGCCGACGCTGACTCTGACGCTCCCGGTCGTCCCTGAGCCCGAGCCCTGAGCCTCAGAGTCGGTCTTCGCCGAGGATCGCGTTGTCGATCAGCCGCGTGCCTCCGATGTGCGCAGCGACCACAATCAAGATCGACGAGGCCCCGTCTGGGACGGGGGCCAAGGTGGTCGGGTCGACCGCTTCGACGTAGTCCACGGTATCGAAGGCGGCGGCGACTTTCTCCCTCGCGGCCTCGGCCAACGTCCCGGGGTTGCGCTCGCCGTGTCGAAAGAGTGCGTCGGCGGCTCGGAGCCCCTCGACGATGCCCGTCGCCCGCTTCCGCTCGTCGGGGGCGAGGTAGAGGTTGCGTGAAGACAGGGCTAGGCCGTCTTTCTCTCGGATGGTCGGGGCCGCGACGACGCGAGCGCGAATGCCCAGGTCCGTAGCCATTCGATGGATGACCGCCTGCTGCTGGTGATCCTTGCGCCCGAAGACCGCGATGGTCGGGGCGGTGAGACAAAGAAGCTTGGCGACCACCGTGGTCACCCCGTCGAAGTGCCCCGGTCGATGGGCGCCTTCGAGGTCAGTGGTCATGCCCGACACCGCGACGGTCGTCGCGAAGTTCGCGTCGTACATCTCTCCATCGTCGGGCACGAAGACGACGTCGACGAGGGCGCCGGTGCACGCTTCGATGTCGGCGGAAAGTGTGCGCGGGTAGCGTGCGAGGTCTTCGCCTTCTCCGAACTGGAGGGGATTGACGAAGATGGTGACGACCACGAACGTCGCTCCCTCTTGCCGAGCGCGCTCGATGAGGGAGAGATGCCCGGCGTGCAGCGCGCCCATGGTGGGCACGATGCCGACGGTCTTCCCGGCCTCACGGGCGGCGTCGCAGGCGCTTCTTAGCTCGGCCCGCGTGCCCAGGAGCCGCGGCGGACTCGTCACGGTTCAACCCCGCGGGCCGTAGCCGCCGGCGAGACCCGGCACGTCCCCAACAGCGCGCAGGGGAGTCTTTTGCGAACTGGCGTGGAAGCTGTGGTCCTGGGTCGGGAAGGTGCCCGCTTTGACTTCGTCGCGGAAGCGAATGGTCGCCTCGGCGCCAGCGGTGAAGAGTTCGGCGTAGCGCTTGACGAACTTCGGCTTCAGGTCCGGCGTCAACCCCAAGAGGTCGTAGCCGACGAGGACCTGTCCATCGCAAGAGAGGCCCGCGCCAATGCCGATGGTCGGGATGGTGAGGGCAGCGGTCACTCTCGCTGCCAGGGTCTCCGGTATGCCCTCGAGGACCACCGCGTAGGCGCCCGCATCTTCGACCGCGAGGGCGTCCGCGAGGATCAGCTCTCTGGCGTCGGCGGATTTGCCCTGGACGCGGAATCCGCCCATGGCGTGCACCGACTGAGGGGTGAGACCGACGTGGGCCATCACCGGGATGCCGGCGGTGACGATGGTGCGGATGGTCTCCGCCATCGCCGTACCGCCCTCGAGCTTGATGGCGTGGGCGCCCCCTTCCTTCAGAAAGCGGATCGCGTTCTCGAGGGCGCGCTCCGGCGAGACCTGATAGCTGCCGAAGGGCATGTCGCCGATGATGTGCGCGTGCTTGGCACCGCGGGCGACGGAACGGCAGTGGTAGATGACCTCATCGACCGTGACCGGCAGCGTGTCGTCGAGGCCCTGGACGACCATGCCGAGCGAGTCCCCAACCAGGATTGCGTCGACCTCGGCGTCGTCTGCCATGCGCGCGAAGGTGGCGTCGTAAGCCGTCACCATCACGATCTTGTCGTTTGCGTCTTTCATGGCGCGGAGCGCGGGTACAGTTACCCGGCGCCGCCGCTTCGGGGCGGAGTCCTTCATGGATTCTCTCTCTTTGCGTCTGTGGTCACGGCCGGGGGGATCCCCGGTCCACGCCATGTCAGCCCGAACAATCTAGGACACGGGCGGTCCAGACGCAATCCCAGCGAAGGGATGGACTTTTTTACGATGTTTCGCGGATTCGCCGGGGCCTCATCGCGAGGGCGATGGCGCCGATGGGGGTCATCGAGGCCATGACGGTCCACATGATCGTCAGGCGCGTCTCGAGGGCCTCGAGGTCGGGGACGAGGAGGACGTCGAGGGCCTCGCGGGTGGCCTCGGGCGATGAGTGAATCCGGGTCAGGGTCACGGGCACGGTGGCCGCCGCGAAACCGAGCGTCAGCGCGACGGTCAACCGGAGGACCCACGCGAGGGTTTCGTCGTCGGGCACCTGGTAGGCGCCCACGGCGAAGACGGCGGTCGCCACCGCCGGGGCGAGGGCTACGCCCCAGCTCGGCAGATACCCGCCCATGAAGACGGCGAGGGCCGCGCCGCAGGTGATGCCGAGGCCCCAGCCGAGCGGCTCGCGGCGCATGGTCAGGCCTCTTCGTCTTGGGTTTCGAGGGCGGCGAGGGCCTCGGCGATGGCGGACCCTGCTTCGGTGTCGTCACCGACGAGGGCGGCGGCGCGTTCGTACATGAGGCGGGCCTCGTCGGTGAGCCCGAGCTTCCCGAGGACCCGCCCCGCTTCGCGGTGATAGACGATGTGGTTCTGGGTGTCCGCGCCCTGAGAGAGCACGCGGTAGAGGTCCGCGGCGCGCTCGAGACTCCCGGTCTCTTCGTGCAGCTCCGCGAGCTTCATGGAGGTGCGCACTGGGAAGTTGGTGATCTTCTCGCTGGTGAGGAAGTCGATGGACGATTCGAATACCTGAATCGCCTCGTTCACCTGGCCGTTTTCGGCGAGGGAGAGACCGAGCTCTTCGAGGATGGACCAATCCGGTCGGTCTCCCATCATGTCCGCGGCCATCTGCAGCACCTCGACGGACTCGGCGGGCTGCTCCTTGTCGCGGAGGTAGACGCCGAGGGTCAATAGCGGTCGCGGGTCTTCGTCGAAGAAGGCGGCGGCGTCTTCGAGCTCGGCGATGGCGCCTTCGACGTCGCCGCGGTTGTCGAGGAGTCGGGCCAGATTGCGATGGGCGGCGAAGCGGCTGTCTCCGCCTTCGTCGTCATCGAGTTGCTCCAGGAAAGTCCGGAAGGCCTCTTCGGCGGGCTCGTCGTCTTCGTCGATCATCCGGGCGCGGCCCACCTCGAGCCACAGGAACCGGGGCGCCTCGGCCTCCTCGAGGATTGCTTCGAGGAGGGGACGAGCGCTCTTCGGCTCGTCGCTGAAGAGCGCGAGGAGCGCGTCGTTCAGGCCGTCGCCGTATTCGGCGTACTCCTCGTCCTGGGCGTCTTCCCAAGTCCCAGCGATGGTCGCGAGGCGGTCGGCGTCGGTGACCTCGACCTCGACCGCGGCGGTCACCGCGTCGGCCTTCTCCAACCCGTAGAGCAACTCCTCGGCGCGGGTCCGGAGGGCCGCATCGATGACGACCTCGAGCGCGCCCTCGAGCTCGGCCCGGGCGAGGTCGAGGTCCCGAGCTTCGATGTGGTCTTCGGCCTGTTCGATGCGTCCCTGGGCGATGCCATCGCGGCTCGCCTCGATGCGCTGGGCGAGCTCGGCGCGGGCCGACTCTCCGTCGCCCTTCGCCTTTTCGAAGGCGCGTTCGAAGACGAGCTTGGCCTGGCCATAGCGTTCCGCCGCGAAGTGGGCCTCGGCCTCGGCGCACAGATCATCGAGGGATTCGGAGCCAAAGAGCTTCTTCAGGAAACCCATGTCAGCCCCCCCTCTTGACCTTGCGGTCGTAGCGCTGGACCGCGGCGTTCTTGAGGGGGCCGGAGACGTTTCGGCTCTTGCTCAGGGTCTTGAGGTCGTGGGCGCGCATGTGGGAGAGAAACTTGAGGGAGAGGGCGAAGGGCGTCTTCGAGTTGAAGACCAACGCTCGTTTGACCTCGTAGTTGCCGACCCACTTCTTCTTGTTGCCGATGTAGCGGAGGATGTCTTCGCTCATCTCGCGGCTGTGGGCGATGCCCGCGGCTTCGCCGGCGGTCATCTTCGGAGAGGAGATGGCCGCACGGGCGATCGCCTTGTTCGTATCGCGGACGAGGATGGAGCGGGCGGCGGCGCCTCCGATCATGGCGAGGCGGATCTTCTCCTGCTTCTCCATCCCGTCGATCATCATGCGCAGAGGCAGGTACTTCTTCTTGGTCTCCTCCGTGCCCATTTCCTCGCCCTCTTCGTGGGCGTCTTCTTCCCCGTCCGCGACCAGTATTTCCTGGAACTTCAGGTCGTCGGGGAGAGGCTCGTCACCTTCTTCGGGCTCCGGGATGAGCTGGCCCTGAATCGCCTCGACGTGGTCGTGGAAGGCGGGGATGCCCGCGAGGACGACGCCGTTACGCGCACACAGCTCGATGAGGCGGTCCGCGGTGCTCATGCGCGTGTTTTCGTTCTTATAGAGCGACTCGATGATCGCCGGGGCGGCGAGGATGCGCTGCTGGTTGACCGCGATGGCCTCGCTGATGCGCTCCGAGCACTTGAGCGCGATGCGCGCGATGGTCTCGTCCGCGGTGTCGTGGTTGAGCACGAGCTTTTCGATGACCGCGTCCCGGCCGACGAAGCGCTCCCCGATGGCGTCGAGGACGAGCCAGTGCATGTTCTCGCCGCACGCGCCGAGCAGCACGCCCTCGGGGAGCCCGGTCAGGGTCTTCTCCGCCGAATCGGCGATGTTCTTGTCGGCATCGGCGCTGAGCTGCACCAGCAACGTGATGAGGTCCGCACCCTTGACCGGGACGAGGCCCTTGGCGGCCATCATCCGGGCGGGCCCTGGGGCCGCCGGGTCGCCGAAGCGCCGGATCCCCTCCGGCAGTTCGGTGACGGGCAGGGGGAGCTTCTCGATGGTCATGGCGGGATAGTGCCGGGGTTCGCCCCGGCATGACAGAGGAAGAGCGCTCAGAGCGACGACCGGTTTGGATGTGCGATGAAGTCGTGTCGAGAGTGGTTTGTTGGGCGGCTCGTGGGGTCGACGGCAGGGTACCTCCCCTTTCGAGAGTCCGCGGGACGGACAGCGGGCCGCTATCGGCGCGAGATCGCGCGGCATCTAAGCCGGCCGCCGCTCTAGCGCCCCTCGAATACTGGCGGTCGTTTTTCGAGCAGCGCCGCGATGCCCTCGTCGGCGTCGCGCGTTCCGAGGCTGGCGGCCTGAGCATGGGCCTCGTCCCAGGCCGCGGCGCGGACGTCCCAGGCCATGAAGCGCCTCATGCTGCGTTTCATGGTGCGTACGGCGTAGGGGGCCGCAGCGGCGATTTCGGCTGCCCGCGTCATCGCCGTGGGCAACACGTCGTCCGGGTCCAGGGCTGCGTTGAGGATGCCCATGCGCGCCGCTTCGTCGCCCCGGACCAGGCGCCCCGTGAAGAGGAGGTCTGCCGCGTGGGCCGCTCCGGCGATGCGGGGCAGCATGTAGGAGATCCCGAGCCCCGAGTGCAGGCCGAGGCGAGCGAAGTTTGCTCCGTACTTCGCCTCCCGGTTGCCGAAGCGCAGGTCGCAGAGCAACGCGAGGCCGAACCCTCCGCCGACCGCGTGGCCATTGAGGGCGCCGATCACCGGCACCTCGAGGTCGACCACTTCGAGGAAGGGCTCGTACATGGCGTAGGAGCGCTCGTGGGGCTGGCGCGGAGTTTCTCCCTCGAGGGTGAGATTCGATCGTAGATCGGCCCCGGCGCTGAAGCAGCTTCCTTCTCCGGTGATCACGACAGCCCGCGCGCTGTGGTCGCCCCGGGCAGCCCGCAGAGCCGTCCCGAACGCCTCGAGGAGCTCTGGCGTCATGCTGTTGCGGGCATCCCCCCGGGCGAGGGTCAGGACTCCGATCCCCTTGCGGGACTCATAGCGGACTGCTGGTTTCATGGTGACGGCAGGGTAACGCGACGTTCGCCCTGAGGAAGCTGATGAATTTCAACGGAGAATCGGAATTTCATCGCGTGGACTCGACCTACGGTCGTGTCATAATGCCGAGCGCGGCGTGCGATGCGACCTCGAACCACTAGGTGAGGCGCTCTTATTGGGGTTTACGTGAACAGGTCTTGGCTTTTCATCGCGGCGCTCACGCTGCCCCTCTTGGTTTCCCTCGCCGGTTGTGGTGACGACTCGACCGTGATCGATGCCGGCATGGACGGAGGAGACGCCGCCCTCGATGCCGACGCCGGGCCCGTCATTCCCGACGGGGCGGAGCTCTGCGAGACCGACGCGGACTGCGATGACGGGATTCTCTGCACCAACGATGGGTGCCTGGAGATTGGCATCTGTCGCCACACGGCCGACAACGCGGTCTGCGCGAACGACGTCTTCTGCGACGGCGTCGAGATCTGCGACGCCCGGGCCGGCGGCTGCGTCATGGGTGACCCCAACGCCTGCAACGACGACGATGTGTGCACCCTCGACCGGTGCGACGAGGCGTCGAAAACCTGCCAGCAGGTGCCCCGCGATTTCGACGGCGACGGGGCCGTCGACTGGCACTGCGACGGCGGGACGGACTGCGATGACCGAAACCCAAATCTGTCGCCCCTGACGAACGAGATTTGCGCCGACGGCGTCGACAACGACTGCGACGAAGTCATCGACGAGGCCGACTGCGGTAGGTCCCCCCACGATACCTGTGATGACCCGTTCGACGTCAGCGCTGGCGGGCGGTTCTTCGTGGACAACGAAGGCGCCATGACGGACTACGGGCTCTCCTGTGCTGGCATGCGGACCGACGTGGTGCTCACCCTCACCACCACCGAGGCTCACGACGTCACTATTAGTGCGGACGGGGCGGGGGTCACCGCGGTGTCGCTTCGCACGACCTGCACGGATATGGCGACCGAGGTCGAGTGCGAGAGCGGCTTCCCCGGCGAGGCGCGAATCCGTTCCCTGCCGGCCGGTTCTTACTTCGTCATCGTGAGCGACTCGGGGCGCGGCGAGATCGAGATCGAGGTCGACCTCGTCCCTCCCACGCCAGCCCCCACCAACGAGACATGCAGCGCCCCCGAGGATCTGACCGGAGGCGGCGCCGTGTCCGGGTCCTTCCTCGACGTTGACGACGATTACACGATGCGCTGCGGCTTCAGCGGGCAGGCGGACCTCGTTTACAGCTTCACCACCACGGAGATTCAGGACGTCCGCGTGACCCTCGTCGGCTCATCGGGCGATACGATGAACTTCGCTGTGCAGAGCGTCTGCGGCGACGACGCGTCCACCTTGCGCTGCGCCCGGGGGACCCCCGCCGGGTCGGTCGTCCACGAACTGCCCGCGGGGACCTACTACCTGCTGATCGAAGGGCCCTCGTATCGCGAGGTCGACTTCACCCTCGACGTGGAGATTCTCCCGCCGACTGCAGCCCCGGTGGGCGATTCCTGCGACACGGCGGTACCCCTCACCGTCGGTACGACCGAGCTCGGTACCCTCGCCGACAAAGAAGACGACATCGAGATTTCCTGTGGCTTCTTCTATCGGGATGCGGTGCACAGCTTCGAAATAACCGAACGCCGCGATGTGACCCTCACCGTCGATGGCGGGGGCACCTTCATGTACACGTCGGTGCGCACGACCTGCGACGACGATACGACCCAGCTCCGCTGTTCGAGCGGCAACCCGTCCCGAGTGCGGCTCCGCGACCTCGCCCCCGGGACCTATTACGTCATCGTCGAGTCGTTCCGGGGCACGGGGTACAACATCACCGTCGAGACGTCGGCGCCCACGATGGTCACTCCCGTCACCGGGAACGAAGACTGCGGGACCGCTCAGGTGGTGCCGGAGACCGGGGGGCTCTTCACCGGCACTTCCTTGGGTGCCGTCAACGACTACGAGACGAGCCTCTGTGGGGCGTCGGCCCGGGCCCCCGATGTGGCCTTTGAGCTCACCCTCACGACAACCAAGCGGGTCATCGCGAACACCGATGGCTCCAGCTTCGACACTGTCCTTCACGTTCACGAACCGGTCTGCGCGAGCATGACCGAGCGCTACTGCGACGACGACGGCGGTGACGGGTCGACCAGCTTGATCGACGAGACATTGACTCCGGGGACCTGGTTCTTCGTCGTCGATGGTTTCGGTACCTCGGCCGGGGGGGACTATACGTTCGAGGTGCAGGTTCTCGACCCATGACGGCGGAGCGGTTGCATGCCCGGTAGTTTCACGAACCAATGGCTCGTTCTGATGGTTCTTTCGTCCTCCGTGCTTGCATGCACGGCCGGGGGCGACGGCCCATCGGTCCCGGATGCAGCCTTCGATGCGCGCTTCGACACGGGCTCGGACGCGCGCCCGGTGGATGGCGGGGGGCCGGAGCCGACAATCGATACCTGCACGGCCTCGAGCATCGACTCGACCATCGGCAACGCCTGTGCCGGTGACACCGAGTGCGATGACGGGTGCTTTTGCAACGGCGTCGAAGGGTGCGTCGGCGGGACCTGTGCCGCGGGCACGGACCCCTGTCCCGATGAAGTCAGCTGCACCGCAGATGTGTGCCTCGAAGAAGTAGACCGGTGCTTTCACGACCCCCAGCACGAGATGTGCGGGGACGGCGATGCCTGCAACGGGGTCGAGGTCTGCGACCTAGCCGCCGGGTGCCGCGTGGCGTCGCCGCTCTACTGCAACGACGAAAACTCCTGCACCGTCGACGCCTGCGACCCCGCGGTGGGCTGTTCCCACGTTCTCCGGGACCTCGACGGGGACGGTTTCATCGACGGCCGCTGCGGCGGCGACGACTGCGACGACGACCCTCGCTTTGGGCGGAACATCTATCCGGGGGCGACCGAAGACTGCACGAACCGCCGCGACGACGACTGCGACGGGCTGCGCGACTACATCGATGCGGATTGCGTGCCGGCGAATGACACCTGCGCGAGCGCGGAGCTGCTTCCGGGGCCCGGGGTCTACTCTGGGGCGACGCGGGGGCTTCTGGATGACATCTCCCTCGCGTGCAAGACGACGGGGCCCGACGCGGTGTACCGCTTCACCCTGACCGAGATGCAGGATGTGCGGATCTCGCTTTCTGGTGGAGGCACCGGCGCTGCGATTGCGCTCCGGCCTTGGGCTTCTTGCGCCACGGGGCCCGACGAAAAATGCTCGAGCACTGCGCCGGCTACCATCCTTCGGCGAAGCCTCGGGGCGGGCGACTACGCGATCATCGTCAAGACCTCGTCGGGGGCGCCCTTCGACCTCGCCCTGATGTTCGACGCGCCGACGCCGATCCCCCCCGTCGACGTCTGCAACGCCTCTACCGAAGACGTGTCGGCGGGCGGCACCTTCACGGGCATGTTCGTCGAGGTCGAGGACGATTATCGGCTCTCGTGCCACAGCTCCAGCACTTCCTACCGTGACGCGGCCTACGTCTTCACCATCACCGAGGAAAAGGACGTCACCATCACGGCGTCGACCAGCGCTGGCGGCTTCTCTTCTACCTACGTCTCCCTCCTGACGGACTGCGCGGATGCCGCCACGACCATTCAGTGTCTCAGCGCGAGCGCTCCGATGCTTCGGCGCCGCGGGCTTCCGGCGGGCACGTACTACATCCTCCTCGAGTCGAGCACGACCTCGGCGACCACCTGGTCTCTCGACGTCACCATCACCCCTCCAGTGCCGCGCATGCCGGCCGACGCGTGTTCGAGCGCCATCGACATCACCACGACCCCCGCGTCCGTGAGCCTTGCGACCCAGGAGTTCGACGGGGGGACGGGCTGCGGCGGCACATCGAGCTTCTACCGAGATTCCTTTTTCTTCTTCGACCTGGCGACGACCCGGGACGTGACCCTCACCACCTCGAGTGGTTCGTTTCACTACGTCTCCCTCGGCACCTCGTGCGGAGTCACGGGAAGTGAAATTCGCTGTCGCAGCGGCTCCGGCACCCTCACCAATGTGTTCCGCAGCCTTCCCGCGGGGCGCTACTTCGTCGCCACCTCGACTTCGACCAGTTCGGGAACGGCCAGCGCGTCGATCACGACTGGCCCGCCGACCCCGATCCCGCCGAACGACCGATGCTCCGGTGCCATCGAAGTCGGCGGCGGCTACTCGAGCGTCGATACGACGATAGACTTCGAGGACGACCTCACGGGCTGCTCCTCGGGTACCCGGCCCGACGCCTTCTACCAGGTAACCCTCGCAGCTCGCCAACGGGTGCTTATCAGCGCGGACCGGGTCACGGGGACCGGCAGCCTCTACCTGACCCTCCGAAACACCTGCGGAGCCGGCACGAACCTGGCCTGTGATACCGGCGACCCTGGCGTCATCTCCCAGACCCTCGACGCGGGAACCTACTATTTGATGGTGGAAACATCGAGCTTCTCGACGGCCGGGGACTACCGCCTAGACGTGGTAATTCTGCCCCCCTGAGCCTCGCGGTCGCGGTACCGGGCTGCGGAAATTTTGCGTCATCGACCTTCTCCGGGTTACGCGAGATGTATGGCAAAGCGCGGAGAACGAGACAGCGGCGTTCGGCCCTTTCCCTTTTTTAGGGCGGGAGTCAGGGCGGATCCCAGCGTCGGGGCGAAGCCCGTCTTGGTACTGGAAGATGTCTGCAAATTCTTCCGGCCCGACGTTCCCACCCTCCGGTCGGTCAATCTGACCGTCGAGCGGGGCGAGTTCCTCTTCATTACCGGACCTAGCGGCGCCGGCAAGAGCACCCTCCTGTCCCTGATTTATCGGGCGGAGACTCCCGATGACGGGCGCATCCTCTTTTCGGGTCGGGACATCGCCCGCCTCGCGCCGAAGTCCATCCCGTTCCTTCGACGAAACCTCGGGATCGTCTTTCAGGACTTCAAGGTCGTGGACCACTGGACGGTCTTCGAGAACGTGGCCGTTCCCTTGGAGATCCTCGAGATGCCCCGGCGCTTGGTGCGCTCTCGGGTCGCCGAGGCCCTCGAAAGGGTGGGCCTCGCCGGCAGGGGAGGGGAGCGCACGGAGAACCTCTCGGGGGGCGAGATGCAGCGCGTCTCCGTCGCCCGCGCCATCGTCACCGAGCCGGCCCTGCTCCTGGCTGATGAGCCCACGGGCAACCTCGACCCCCACCTCGCCCTCGACATCCTCACGCTCTTCGAAGAGATCAACGCGACCGGCACGACCGTGCTCTTCGCGACCCACGACCACTCGCTCATCTCGAAGCGCAACCATCGCATCGTATCTCTCGATGAAGGTCGCGTGAGTGAAGCACGGAGCGGACTTCGCAGTTGGCCCCGCCGGGTGACCGACGCCGCGCACGACGGAGGAAAAGCAGCGTGAAGCTCAAGACCGCCATCACCCGGGCCCGCCGCGGTCTCCGGGAAGACCTGACCCTTTACGTCGTCGCGGTGTCCAGCCTGGCCGTCGCGTTCCTCTGTCTCGCGGCGACTCTCCTCGCGGTGCAGAACCTCGGGGGCCTCGCCGACCATTGGGGCGAGAGTCGGCGGATGACCGTCTACCTGGTCGACGGCGCGCGTCGTACAGATGTCGAGCAGTTGATGCTCCTCCTCGACGGCCTTCCAGAGGTTCGTTCGGTCTCCCACGTAAGCTCGCGTGAGGCCCGAGACTCGTTCCTCACCCAGACCCGCCTCGAAGGGGACCTCGGTGATTTGCCGCCGGATGTCTTTCCGGCGTCCCTCGAAATCATCCTCGGCTCCCAGGTCACGGTGCAGCGGGCCGCGAGCGTCGCAGAGCGGGTGGACCGCTTCGGCGCCGTCGAGGACGTCGAGACCTACGCCGCCTGGTTTGGGCAGCTCGAGGCGTTGCTCGCGACGGGCCGCGCCCTCGTCCTGGGGCTCGCCTTCCTGGTCGGCTTCTGCGTGCTCGCCGTGGTCGGCAATACGATTCGCCTGGCCCTCGCGAGTCGCCGGCGCGAGATCGAGGTCATGAAGCTCTGTGGAGCGACGGACTCTTTCGTTCGATCACCCTTTGTCGTCGAGGGGGCCGCGTCCGGATTGGTCGCGGCGGCGATAGCCATCGCCATCCTCGGGGTCGCGTTCCTCACGCTGCGCGGTGAGCTGGACGGTAGCCTCGCCATCTTGACCGGGGCGCAGATTGGATTCCTCACCCCGGCGACCATCGCCGCCATCATCCTCGGTGGTGGCGCCACGGGAGCTTTGGGCAGCGCGGTTTCCCTGCGCCGCTACCTGGATATCTGATGACACGCGCTTTCCCGCTCTGGCTCGCCGTTCTTCCCCTCCTCGTCTTCACGGCCGAGGCGGATGCCCAGACGGGGCTCGCCATCGGGGGCGTAGATGCGCAAATCGCCGATGCGATGGCGCACCTCGAGCAGAAGCGAGCCCACAGGGCGCGCCTGGACTCCGAGATTGAGGGCCTCGCCGAACGGCGCACCGCCGCCCAGAGCCGTCTCCGGACGCGGACCCGGGCGCTCTATCGGATCACGCGGGCGGGCATGCTGCCCCTGGCGGGCGGATTTCCCGCGCTGCTCTCGCATCTCTCCCGAGTCGATCGTCTCGAGCGCATGACCCGCGGCGATGCCCGGGGCCTTGCGTCGCTCACCGAGCGCGGGCGCGTCCTGCGCGAACAGACGGGGCAGCTCGCGACCGACGTCGCCACCGCCGAGGCAAATCTGGCGACATTGCAGGGGCAGCGCGCGCGCCTCGATCAGGTCGAGGCGAGGACCGACTTCTGGGACCGAGGGTTCGGGACCGGGACTTCCTATCAGGTCGAGAGCGGCTGGGGTTCGCTCTCCATCGTCGGCCAGCAAAGCCGTGGGCCGGTCTTTCGCACCCAGCGGGGGCGCCTCGGCATGCCCGTTGCGGGTCGCGTGGACATGCGACCCGCCGAACGCGGAGATGGCGCGGGGATCGAGTTCTTCGCCTCTCACGGGGCGACGGTGCATGCCGTCGAAGAGGGCCGCGTGGCCTACGTCGACCGCCAGGCAGGCTACGGGCCGATGGTCATCGTCGACCACGGCGAGAGTTACTTCACCGTCTACGGAGGGATCGCTGGGACCAGCGTCGCCGTAGGCGACCGGGTTCCCCGGGGAGGCCGTCTCGGCGCTGTCGGTGGAGGAGCCGTTTTCTTCCAGGTGCGCCGCGGGACGCGGGCCCTGGACGCCAACGCCTGGCTCGGATTGTAGCGAGCTATTCGTCGCCGAAGGCGACGCCGAGGGCCCGGGCGGTTTCGACGAGTTGGCCCGCGGGGTCGACGCGTTTGGGGGCGCCGAGGGCTTCCTCGAGGGTGACCGATACGATGTCTGGAGTTCGGAGGGCGACCATGCGCCCGAAGCGCTTTTCGGCGACGAGGTCGGCCGCGTGGTGGCCGAAGCGCGTCGCGAGGACGCGGTCGAAGTTGGACGGGCTGCCTCCGCGCTGGACGTGGCCGAGGACCGTCATGCGAACCTCGGTGTCCCCGAGGTGAGGTTCGAGGCCTGCCGCACAGATCTGCGCGGCTCCAGCGAGACGGGCCATGCCACCGGGGACGTGCTCGAGGATGCTCGATTCGCCGCCGACCGGTTTGGCGCCTTCCGCCACGACGATAACGCTGAAGGGCATGCCCCGGTCACGGCGATCGTTGATGCGCGCCACGATGGGCTCGATTCGGTACGGGATCTCCGGAAGCAGGATGGCGTGGGCGCCGCCCGCGACTCCCGCGTGGAGGGCGATGAAACCGGCGTCCCGGCCCATGACCTCGACGAGGATCACGCGGTCGTGACTCGCGGCGGTGTCGCGGATTCGGTCGAGGGCATCGGTCGCGACGCCCACCGCCGTGTCGAAGCCGAAGGTGTAGTCCGTGGCTGCGAGATCGTTGTCGATGGTCTTCGGGACGCCGACCACGTTCATGCCCAGATCCTGCATGCGCTTGGCGATGCCCATCGACCCATCGCCGCCGATGGAGATGAGCGCCTCGAGGCCCATCTTCTCGTAGTTCTCCATCACCTGGGCCGACACGTCGCGCTCGACTCCGTCCTTGCCGACGAAGCGGAAGGGGTCGCTCTTGTTCGAGGTGCCGAGGATGGTGCCACCCCGGGGAAGGATCGGCTGCACGTCCTTCGCCGCGAGCCAGCGGTTGCCCATGGGTGAACGATAGTCGAGGTCGATGAGGCCGTTGAAGGCGTCTTCGATACCGAGGAACTCGAAGCCGTGGCGGCGGATGCCGACCTTCACCGCTCCGCGGATCACTGCGTTGAGCCCTGGGCAGTCGCCGCCCCCGGTCATGATGCCGATCTTCATGGGGCGAGAGGTTACGCCCAAGCGAGCGTCAGCGGAACCACGGGCCGCCGGCTCGTGCCGACCACCGGGAAGGGGCTCCGGTTTGGCTCCGGTAGACCCAGGGCCATGGCTCCGGGTCGCCGCCGAATTCGCCCTCGAAGGCCTGTCGCAGGACCTCCTCGGCGGTCTTCCCGTGGGGGCTGAAGCCCCAGATTGCCTCCTGGGATACGTCGTCGAGGTTGGCGTAGTAGCGCCATACGAAGAAACCAGCGAACCACCGCTTCGGGATGAAGGCTCGGAAGAGCGCGTCGAGGGCCCGGGCCTGTTCGTGTTCATCGACGACCACGCCGTCCATGTCATCGGGCCAGAGCCAGGGCTCTACCGCTGCGTCGCGTCGGGTGGTGTAGCCGACCTCGACGAAGAGCACCGGCATGTCGAGGACCGTGGCGAGCTCTTCGACCCGGGGCACCACGGCCGCTGCGCCGGCGACGTACTCGGCGAAGGTCGCCGCGTTGTGGTCGGCGAGGGGGTAGAACGCGTTGATGCCGATGAGGTCGAGCTGGTCCCAGAAGAGAACGTCTTCGGCCTCGTCCCAGTTGGCGCTGTAGGTCAGGAGGCCGGGGAAGACGCTGCGAACTTCGGTGATGAGGGAGCGCCAGAAAGCCCCGAAGCGCCCCGACCAGCTCTTGCATTCGACGCCAATGGAGAAGGCGTCGGCCCCGGCGAGGGCGGCATCCCGGGCCCAGCTCATCACGAAGCTACGGTAGGACGCCTGGTACGCCTCCCAGCCCTCGGGGCTCCCGGGATCGATCTCGCCGCGCCAGCCGGTGGTCTCGACCCATAGATGGGGGATCACCATCGCGCGCATTCCGCGGGCGTGGGCTTGGTCCACCATGCGTCGAACCGCATCGCGGTTGTCGGGGTAGGGCGCCTCGAAGTCCATCAAGATGACCGTGTCGTCGAGGCTCCACAGGCGTCCGAAGGGCGTGATCGACACCCAGCTGGTTTCCATGGCGTCGAGCTCGTCGAGGAGGACCGCGCTGTAGGGCGTGCCGTAGCCGCGCCCCGGCTGCTGAGACGACTCGATCGGGCCCACGGTGATGCCGCGGACGGCGTCGTACCCGGCCGCCCGGAAGCCGTCCATGCCCGGCGGAAGCACGTGCCAGGCCTCGCCGGGGCTGGCAGAGAAGACGAGGGTCACGGCGACCAGGGTCGTGGCCCAGGGGGCGCAGCGGCGGCTCATCGTGGCCTCGGTTACTCCGAGCTGCGGTCAGGTATCAACGCGAGATCGATGCGCCGCGATGGCGCATCGAAGAACACGCTCGCCTCGCCGGGTCGGTACCCGGCGGCTTCCGCCCGGACCTGCCCGAAGGGGTGGTCGGTCTCGATGCCGAAGGCGTATTCGCCGTTGCTATTGGTCGTGGTCGCGGCGTTGTAGCCGGTGTCCGAGATGAAGGTGACGGCCGCTCCCTCGATGGGGGCGCTCGTTCGCTCATCGGTGACGAGGCCCGAGAGCTCGAACGCCTCGGTCGGGGACGATTCGCAACCGCCGACGGCCGCTGCGCCGGAGGAGATTGCGAGGGCAGCCATGATGGCGGGAACCCATGGGAAAGACTGGTGTCTCATCGCCGATGGAGCCTAGCACGAACGTTGTTTGCCTTGCAGGCGGCCCGTACAGTGGGGCCATCGCGGGGCGTGTGAAAAAGGTGCAGCCGGACCCGGCCCTCAGCCGGGCGGCCTTGCTGCCGCTGGCGCTGGTGCTGGTATTCGCCCTCCACTATGCCCTCGACTTGTCGTTCGCCATGTCTGCGGCGGCGTCGGTCCCCTTCGTTCTACTTTTCGTATTGGCGCCCGTCTGGGTGAACGCGTCGCGAAACGCTTTCGACCGTGACGCCGTGGGCCTCCTTGCCGCTCGCCGCGCGGTGGGCCTCGGGCCCCGGTACCGTCGGGCCTTCGGCCTGCGCATTTTCGGCTCTGTTGCTGAACGGGCTGCCCGCAGGGCCATGGTCGCCGCCGAAAACAACGACCCCAAGGCCGCCCGGGCGCTCTTTCGGCGCTCCGTTGGGGGGTGGGAAGACCCAGCCAATGCGCCCTTCGCCGTCAAGGTAGGGCTGGCCCATGCCTGCTATCGCGCGGGGGCCCATGCCGAGGCCATCATCGCCTACCGCGGCATCCTCGATGATCGTGGCCCCCTGCCGCGGGTCCGCCAGCGTCTCGCTCACGCGATGCTCGAAGAGGGAAAGGCCCTCCGGGACGCCATCGAGGTCATCGACCGCGCCGAGACCGAAGCGAGCGATCCCACCGAGCTCGGCGAGCTCGCGCTCTTGCGGGCCTGGGCTCTCACCGAACTCGGTCAGAAAAAGAAGGCTCAGCGCCTGCTCAAAGCCCACCGCGACCTCGACACCGAGCTCGCCAACAAGGCCCGAGGGGCCTGCGGTAGTTAGGCTCTCAGCCGCCGCCGCGCTTCAGTTCGGTCAGCACCAGCTTCGCGACGGACTTCAGGGTGTCGAAGACGCCCTGGCCGTTGACGGCGACGCCTTCGAACTCCGGAACCCCGTGCGGGTTGAGAAGCTCCCGGAGCTCCTCGACAGGAGCGATGGCCGGCATGTCGCGCTTGTTGTACTGGATGACGTACGGAAGCTTGTCGAGGGAGTAGCCCTGCTCTGCGAGGTTGGTGCGCAGGTTTTCGAGGGACTCGAGGTTTGCTTCGGTTCGTGCGATCTGCGAGTCGGCTACGAAGACGACGCCGTCTACGCCCTTCAGGATGAGCTTACGACTCGCGTCGTAGAACACCTGGCCCGGCACCGTGTAGAGGTGGAAGCGGGTCTTGAAGCCGCGAATCTCACCGAGGGCGAGAGGCAGGAAATCGAAGAAGAGCGTACGCTCGGTCTCCGTCGCGAGGCTGATCATCTTGCCTTTCGCGTCGGGATTCGTCTTTTGGTAGATGTACTGAAGGTTCGTCGTTTTCCCGCAGAGGCCGGGACCGTAGTAGACGATCTTACAGTTGATCTCGCGTGACAGGTAGTTGATGAAGCTCATCGCGAACCGTCAGTCGTTGAAGAGATTGTCGATGTCGTCATCGGTTATTTCGGCGAACGGAGTGTCGCGAGCCGGGTCCTGAGCCTTGTTGAGCAGATCGTGGAAGATCGTCACGAGCTCTTCGGTCGCCTTCTTCACGCGCAAGCGCACGAGGCCCAAGCTCGTCTTGTTGTCGAAGATGACGACGAGGATCACCCGATTGCCGACGAGCTGAATGTGGATGTTTGCGTTTTCACCCTCGTGGAACTGAGTACTGAACTCGTTCTCACGGAGGAGCTTGGCCATACCACCGGTCGCGGCGATGTTGCCGGCTGTGAGCGACGCGAGCGAGGTCGTGTCGATCTGCTCTGTTTCACCGGACGCAGCGATGAGCTGGCCGTTCTTATCAATGATGAAAACGACCTGGGCGTTCGCCTCCCGGACCAGTCGATCAACGATCGTCTGGATCAGGTTGAACTCCTCTTCGTACATCACCATCTGCACGTCAGCCATAAGCCCTCGGCGCGTCTTCGCGCATGTCGAGAATATCGGTTCTCGCGAGCCTCGTAGGCCCATCCAAACAGCGTGCCCGGTGGTAGCAGACCGGCCCCGTCCTAGTAAAGAGTCACCTTGCCCGAGTGGCGAAGAGGGGGATGTGCTCTAGAGTGGGTCGCGGTGCTCGTTTCGACCCTCAGGGCAGTTCTAAACCTCCTCCGAATCCCGTTTTTGCCCCTCTTTTGGCTGTCTCGGCTCTTTGGGCGGCCCCGGGGAGACTGGATTCACGTCCGGGTTTCGCCCCGCCTCGCGGAGTTCGCAGGACCGCGACCTTTTTTTCTCCGGTTCTTCCCGGCACTCCAGAAAGCACTGCCCACGGCCCTCGGGGCCCTACGGCGCCTCGCCGACCGGGCGGTCGTCGACGATCGCGTGCGAGGGGTGGTCTTCGAGATCCCGCCCCTGCTCACCGGTTGGGCGGGGGCGAGCGCCCTCCGGCGCGTCATGGCCACGCTCCGCGCGGGCGGCGTGGAGGTCGCCGCCTACCTGCCCCAGGGGGGAGGCAATCGCGAAATGTGGATAGCCGCCGCGGCCGATCACATCGTCCTCGGTCCCCAGGCCACGCTCATGGCCCTCGGCCTTTCGGCCGAGAGTCGCTACCTGAAACCCCTCCTCGACAAGATCGGGGTCGCCGTCGAGAGCACCGCCCGACGCGAATACAAGACCGCCACCGAGACCTTGACCCGGGAGTCGATGAGTGAGCCCCAGCGCGAGCAGGTCGGGGCGCTCCTCGATACGATCGACGGCGAGCTGCGCGAGGCTCTCTCTGCTCGCATGGGCGTCGCCGACGCGGACGCCGATGTGCTCTTCGAGCGCGGCTTCATGCGAGGCGCCGAGGCCGTGGAGTTGGGTTTTGCCGATGCGATCGCCTACGACGACGAGCTCCCGAACGTCCTCGGGACGTCGGACAAGCCGGCCAAGCTGGTCCCCGCTGGCGCTTACCTAGCGTTCCAAGAGGCCCGCTTCTTCTCCCGTGTTCTGCCGCGCCCCTATGTCGGAGTCGTCGAGGTTCACGGAGCGATCGGCATCCAAGGAAAGGGCGCAGACCCCGAGGCGATCTCGGCGGCGCTCCGGATCGCTCGCCGCGACCGCTTCTGCGTGGGCGTGGTGATCCACGTCGACTCTCCCGGAGGCTCTGCCCTCGCGTCCGACCAGATCCATCGGGAGGTGGTCCGCCTCAAAGAGAAGAAGCCGGTCGCGGCTTTCATGGGCAATGTCGCCGCGAGCGGCGGCTACTACGTTGCGGCTCCGGCCGACGTCATCTTCGCCGAGGCGGTCACGGTCACCGGTTCCATAGGCGTCATCATGACCCGCTTCATCGCCCGGAAGCTCTTCGAGACCCTCGGAGTCCGTACTGAGGTGCTGACCCGGGCGCCTCACGCCGCGATGTTTTCGCCGGCCCGGGAGCTCACCGAGGGTGAGCAGGCGATCTTGGACCGGGAGGCCGACGGCTTCTATCGGGCGTTCGTGACGATCGTCGCCGAAGGCCGGGGCAAGAGTTTCGAAGAGGTGGAGCCCCTCGCCCGGGGTCGGGTCTGGTCGGGCAAGGACGCCGAGGCTCAGGGCCTCGTGGACCGCCTCGGCGGTATCGAGGACGCCATTTCGCACGTCCGCAGCCACGGGAAGGCGACGAGCGCGTTGTGGGGGCCGGTCGAGGCTCGGCCCCTCAGGCCCCGTCGTCGGTCGGTTCCCCCGGCCCCCGCTCCCAAATCGCCCGCCACGGAGCTAGCCCGGGCCGCGACCCAGGCTTTGGTGCCAGGGGCGGGAGACAGCCTGGATGTCCTCGATCTGCTCGGGGGCCCCGACCGGGCGCTCTATTGGGCCGCGTCGATTCCCGAAGTCTGGTG
>Ga0164313_10001257_pt1 | contig 22366 bp, 17 predicted proteins | sample GuaBasSedimGuay4_FD_113735 | JGI IMG/M metagenome (GOLD analysis project Ga0164313, IMG submission 113735) | Subseafloor sediment microbial communities from Guaymas Basin, Gulf of California, Mexico - Guay4, Core 4569-4, 0-3 cm | ecosystem: Environmental > Aquatic > Marine > Hydrothermal vents... | reverse complement strand
TTTACTTGCTGGCACGATTACGGCCATTTTACTGGTTCCTCAGGCGCTTGCTTACGCTTTGCTGGCTGGCCTACCACCGGAGGTAGGCCTCTATGCCAGTGTTTTGCCACCTATTATTTACGCACTTACTGGTACTAGTCGTACCCTGGCTGTTGGGCCGGTGGCCGTTGCGGCAGTGATGGTCGCAGCTGCTTTGACACCTTACGCCGGGGCCGATTCTGCAAAATATATGACTGGCGCGATGATTCTGGCTGCATTATCAGGGGCGATTATGCTGGTCATGGGATTATTACGTCTGGGCTGGCTAACCAACTTCATCAGTCACCCAGTTCTGAGTGGCTTTACTACCGGGGCAGCAATTTTCATTGTTGGGACGCAGCTCGCGTCACTCACTGGCATATCGGTACCCCGTGGTTCCAGCTTTGCTGAGCTGCTCCAAACGCTGGTAATGGATCTGACCGCACTCAACCTTGTTACCACAACATTTGGAGTTGTTGCTGTGGTTTTGCTGGCGTTGGCTCGTCAGCCACTGGTCGAATTTCTTACTAACAGGGGCATGAAGCGCGAGACCGCTGGAATTCTCGGGCGTACTGCTCCGCTCCTTGTAGTCGTTGTTGCGATTGTTATTTCAACTGTTGTAGGAGCGAACAAAGCGCTGGATGTAGCGGTTGTGGGCATCGTTCCTATGGGCTTGCCGGGCTTGAGCTTTAGCTTTGTTAAAGCGCCCGGCTGGCTCCAGCTGCTGCCCTCCGCCGCGATGATTGCGGTTATCGGTTACGTGGAAAGTATTTCGGTGGCAAAGGTGCTGGCATTTCGGCGCCGTGAAAAAATCGATCCCGACCAGGAGTTCAGAGCGCTGGGCATTACCAATATTGTTGCTTCCTGCGCTGGCGCCATGCCGGTGGCTGGTGGGTTTTCACGCTCAATGGTAAATTTCGATGCCGGTGCGCGCACCCAACTGGCTGCTATTGTGACGGCGATATTAGTCGGTCTTGCTGCTTTTTTGTTTACTGGATTACTTGAAAACCTACCTAAAGCAGTGCTATCTGCCATCATTGTTGTTGCTGTATGGCAATTAATTGATTTTCAGTCGTTAAAACATACCTGGCTTTATGATCGTGGCGATGGCATTGCTCAGGGCGCTACATTGTTCGGTGTGCTCGCCTTTGGCATTGAACATGCCTTGATGCTGGGAGTTAGTCTGGCTCTACTATTATTCCTTTACCGAACTAGCCGCCCCCATATCGCTGTGGTCGGTCGCATTGCCGACACTGAGCACTTTCGGAATATTCATCGCCATACAGTGCAAACCTGGCCCCACCTGTTGTTGGTGCGTGTCGATGAAAATATTTATTTTGCCAATATTCCCCAGGTAGAAACCGAATTGCATAACCTGATTGTGGAGCGCAACGGACTGACCGACGTTGTATTGATCTTTTCCGGTGTCGCCTACCTGGACACCAGTGGCCTGGAGTTACTTGAAAATATCGAGGAGGAGTTGCGTTCCTCTGGCATACAGTTGCATCTCGCCGAGGTAAAAGGCCCGGTTATGGATCGCCTCGAAGGTACTGAGCTATGCAGTAAGCTGGGGGCCGACAGAATCTATCTTTCAACAGAAAAAGCAGTTAAAAAGCTCACTGAAAGCGGGAATAAAGAAACGCTCGTGACCACCGACTAACAGAGCACTACTTTACCGCTGTTAGCCATTGACCAAAAAATGCGTCCAGATACTGGCTGCATAGCCCAGGGCAATGACTGGTGTCCATTTCAGATGGCTAAAAAATGTATATTGCCCTCGCGCCTGCCCCATCAGCGCAACACCGGCAGCCGAGCCAATAGACAGCAGGCTACCACCAACACCTGCAGTCATGGTTACCAGCAACCACTGAAAATGGGACATATCAGGATTCATGGTAAGGACGGCGAACATTACGGGAATATTATCAACAATTGCAGATAACAAGCCGACCAGTATATTGGAATTGGTTGGACCTAGAAGGCCGTAGCTAAGCTCTGATGCCATGCCGAGATAACCAATAAAGCCTAGCCCGCCTACCGCAAGAATAACGCCATAAAAGAAAAACAGGGTATCCCATTCGGCCTGGGCAATTTTGTCGAACACATCAAAGTGATAATGGTCTTCATTCTGACCCGGTGGGTTTTCGCTAAGGAGAGCCTGAGATCTTGATTTTCTGCGTAGGTAAAATCCGTAAAACTTCAAATAAGCGAGCCCGGTCATCATCCCGTATACCGGCGGTATATGTAGAAAGTTATGGAATGACACCGCGGTTGCAATAGTCAATAGAAACAAGACAACGATAGCCATGCCGCCATATTTCATTGCTTTGCCTTCAACACCTACCGACGGAGGCTTACCAGAAGGTAAGGCAAACTGCATGATTGCTGCTGGCACGACAAAATTGACAACCGAAGGGATAAACAGAGCAAAAAATTCGCCAAACGCAATGATACCTTTCTGCCAGACCATCAAAGTAGTGATATCACCAAAAGGACTGAATGCGCCGCCGGCATTGGCACCAACCACTATGTTAATGCATGCAATCGCCACAAAACGTGGCTGGCCCTCACCCACCGCCAGCACCACAGCACACATAATCAGCGCAGTGGTCAAGTTGTCTGCCACAGGTGATATGAAAAAAGCAAAAATCCCCGTTAACCAGAATAAGGCTCTGTAACTAAACCCTTTTTTGATCAGCCAGTTACGTAACTCCTCAAACACACCTCGCTCGATCATGGCGTTTATATAAGTCATTGCCACTAGCAAGAAAAAGAAAAGTTCGCCGTATTCGAGGAAATTATGTCTTATGCCTGCCTCTACTTCGTGGGGTAGGTCATGGGCGTTATACACCAGCGCGATAACAATCCAGATCAGCCCCGCTGCTAACAACACCGGCTTTGACTTACGCATGTGTATGTATTCTTCTGCGATAACCAGAGAATAAGCTAAAGCGAAAATCGCCAGCGCCGTATAACCTACCCAGTGAGTGGTTAAATCCAGGTGTGTAGCGGATTGAGTGGATGCCCATCCTGGCGCGCTTACTAGCAGTCCAATAGCAATTGCAATATATCGATTAATCAATGCTTACCTCCAGTTTGCGAGATATCAAGCCCTGACTTTTTGCCCATCCGTGTGGATGGGCAAAAGGCGCGTTGGCCGATGTTCCTGCCGAGGAAGGCAGGGTGTTGTTTGTATGATGGTGAAATAAGCCTGGTAAGCAGGGTAGTTTAGTGTTGCTAAGGTATCGGTTTTACAAAACGAAATCCGTAACGGCTTCGCTCGGCATATACGAAACCCAGCTATAGCAGACCATCAATAATAAAGGCGCTATTATAAGATATATTTGTCAGGTTATGGACTACTTAATGATAATAACTTTCCGGAACAGTGCCTTAAGCATATAAGTGCAATTGAAATCACTCGCTACTGATACCTGGGCGATACTGGGCGAATAGAAGGTCGATATCGACATGCACAGCAGGCCAGTTGGTTTCTATGCAAAAAGGTATCTTAACTATTTCCGCTACTAGTTAGCCTGCTGACCTCGCGGTCAATAGTAAACAGGCCATGACCTTCGGCGGTGATCATGTCGATCCGATCAAGTATGGATTTAAGGCGGTGCTCCTCTTCGTGTTGTTCGGAAACATACCACTGTAAAAAGTTGAAAGTTGAAAAATCCTTTTCATCGAGAGCTATTTCAACAAGCGCGCTGATCTCTGCGGAAATACTTTTCTCATGATCAAAGGTCGCCTGGAAAAGATCTCTTACGGAATCCCATGAGCTTGGCGGTGCTGCAATTTCGCTGAGCTGAGGCAGCCCTCCTGTTTCGAGAACGTACACAAATAGTTTTTCCATATGCTGCTTCTCTTCGTCCGCCTGCATGCGGAAAAAAAGCGCACAGCCGTCATAGCCTTTGCTGGCACACCATGCGCTCATTTGCGTATAAAGTACGACGGAAAAGCACTCGTGGTTAATTTGTGTATTCAACTGTTTGGTCAGATTTTCGCTGAGCACGGTGTTTCTCCTGAGTGGATATTTTTAAGCGCCGATTCTGGCTACTAATTTTTGGTGAGGCTCGACACGACCAGGGGGCCTGTTGTGAGCAAACGTATTAATGAATTGATGGTGATTCAGAAACTGGTGAGGTGTAGAGATAGTCGACAAGGGAGTAACCGGCTTTGTAGCCGGTTACTCATCAACAGTTGCTTGTCAGTTACACGTTAGAGATAGGTCAATTATTTCTGCATGTTCTTTATATAATCTACCAGGTGCCGCAGGCGAGCTTTGGCAAGGCTACTTCGTTCGCCGCTATCCTCATAAATGATATTTCCCCACACCGGCATATCGGAAGGACCGTGTGTACGACCTTTTTTATCCAGCTCCGGGTTGCCTTCAACGATCCCTAGTACATACATGTAGGGAAATTCACCGCCGGTTTGTTGCTGCGTAATGTAAGTAAGATCTGGCGGGCGGTTCTTTAAGTGGTTGGCGACTGGCCCGTTACCTTCACCAGTTGCGCCATGACACGATGCACAATAAGTCATGTAATCGGCCTCGCCCGGAGCCTGTTTGGTATCGCCCTCAGCAAATCCGAGGGTAGAAACACTTAACGATAAACCGAACGCAACCTTTTTTAGCGTAGATAGACCCCTCGATTTACTGTGCCTGTTAAAGGCAGGGCGAAGATTAGTGGGATTATTCATATTATGAAGCCTCTAGTTTCAGTGGAGCACTTTGTCAACGTGCTGACAAACTATCAAAATCTATAGCCGATGTCATTGATTATTATCAGTATAGTTTAACTGAATAATAACCGCGATAGTACAGGCTTAGAATTGATTGAGATAACCGCCGGATTGGCTGGCTGCACTTGCCATATGCGTGGTATGCCTGAATGGTGTACGCCAAAGGCGTCGCGGTCATTTACGGTTATAAATTGCCGTAATAAAACCAGGCCCACCAATCCTGACAGGTGCCTGTTCTGATTAACATACAGGCTACTGAAACAGGCTTTTCAGGGCCAATAATGACTGCTGTCCTTTCTCCTTTTGATCCTCGGCAGATAACTCTTCGCCAAAGCCTTCACGTTCTACATCATTTGCGGGTATTTCTTCAAGGAAGCGGCTTGGTTCGGTCTGGTATGTTTGGCCAAACTGTTGCCGCTTTGCAGCCAGCGTCAGTGTCAGAGTCCGTTGCGCTCGGGTAATACCCACATAGGCGAGGCGGCGTTCCTCTTCAATATTGCCATCTTCGATACTATTGCGATGGGGCAACAGGTTTTCTTCCATACCGATCAAAAATACGTGGGGGAATTCCAGGCCTTTAGCAGCATGAAGGGTCATGAGCTGTACTTTGTCATCAGCGGACTCTTCACCCTGTCGATCGAGCAGGTCGCGCAATACCAGCCTGGCTATAGCGTTTTCAATGCCAATATCTGCATCGTTAATGTCTGCGTCGATAGAATCTGTTTCGTCTGTGCTGTTATGGCCGAGTACATCCTTTAGCTGTGTAATAAGCAGCTGAACGTTTGCCATGCGATTCTCAGCCACTGCGTTACTGCTGGCATTTTGGTGTAGCCAGGCTTCATAGCCGATATCTTCGATCATTTCACGGATGGCATCTATCGCATTGTTTCCCTGGCAGTTGCTGGCGATATTTTCTAACCAGGTTTTGAAATTATCCAGGTGCTGGAGGTTAGCCGGTGCGATTTCTTCACGAATTCCCAGTTCACTAATGGCGGCGAACAGAGAGGTTTCGCGTCGTGCTGCGTAGCCCGCTAGTTTTTCCAGGGTGGTGGCGCCGATTTGTCGGCGTGGAGTATTGATGATGCGGAGAAAGGCGTTGTCGTCATCTGGGTTAACCAGTAAGCGCAAATAAGCCATGATATCTTTGATTTCAGTACGGGCATAAAAAGAAGTGCCGCCACTGAGTTGATAAGGAATGCCCAGGGCACGTAGATTTATTTCTAGCAGCTTTGCCTGATGATTGCCGCGATATAGTATCGCGAAATCCCTGAACGGGCAGCCACGACGCAGCCGGTTTTCGATAATCTCATTGACCACCCGTTCTGCTTCTGTTTCTTCATTGCTACAGCGAATAATTCGAATGAGGTCGCCCTGACCGAGTTTACTCCACAGGGCTTTTTCGAAGACGTGGGGATTGTTAGCAATCAAGGCGTTGGCTGCACCCAAAATACGCGTTGTGGAGCGGTAATTCTGTTCAAGTTTAACAACATCAAGACGGGGGAAGTCTTCACCTAGCTGAACCAGATTTTCCGGTTGCGCCCCGCGCCACGCATAAATGGACTGGTCGTCATCGCCAACCACAGTAAGATTTTCGTGTTTGGCGACAAGTAGTTTGACCAGCTCGTACTGGGCGTGGTTGGTGTCCTGATATTCATCGACCAGCAAATAACGAATTTTATTTTGCCATTTGTCGAGTTTGTCCGGATGATCGTGAAAGAGTTGTACGGGCACCAGAATTAAGTCGTCAAAGTCAACGGCGTTGTAGGTTTTTAATGCTTGCCGATAGCGATCGTAAATCATGGCAATGGCCTGTTCACCGCTACTTTCAGCCAGTGATAGAGCTTTGCCTGGCTCTATCAACGTGCTTTTCCATCGTGAAATCTGGTTTTGTACCAGGTCTAGATGATCCGTGTTGATGTCACCATCGCGCAGCATCAATTCTTTAAGCAGGCTACGGGCATCCTCCGCATCAAAAATAGAAAACCCGGCTCTGTAACCCAGGGTTCTACTGTCGCGGCGAATGATATTGAGGCCCAGGTTATGGAAGGTCGATACTGTCAGCCCCCTGGTCTGCTTGCCTTTGATTAGCGACGACACGCGATTCTTCATTTCTCGAGCGGATTTATTAGTAAAGGTGACTGCCGCAATACTGTTTGCAGGCAGTCCGCACTGTTCAATAAGGTACGCTATTTTTTGGGTTATCACGCTGGTTTTGCCACTGCCGGCGCCAGCCAGTACCAGCAGAGGACCACTGATATGACGGGTAGCTTTGCGCTGTTGGGCGTTGAGCTGGGTGTTAAGTTGCGTGTTGCGTTGGGCTTTAGTTTGTTGAGTCACGAGAAGTACGTTGATCTATCGTGCAAAGGCGCGCGATTGTAGCAGCTACTTCCTGGCTAAAGTGATCTTCGTGCCAGTTTTGTTTAAGCGAACAAACCCTGGTGTTGCCAGTCGTGTGTTGAAGGTATTGGCACTACAATAGGCGCCTTTGACTAGTTGGCTGTTGGCTCTTTCCAAATCAGCTAATGGCTTTTTCAGGAGGTCAGTTAATGGCTCTATTGAAGATCAGCTAATGGCTCTATGAAGATCAGCTAATGGCTTTTGTGAAAACGTAACTAATCCTCGGTGTCTCGATGAATGACGCCCTGCTTCAGGACATAACTATGATGAAAGATGCATTTGTTTGTGATGCGGTTCGTACCCCTATTGGGCGTTTTGGTGGTGCTTTGTCTACTATCAGAACGGATGATTTGGGTGCCTTGCCTATTAAGGCGCTAATGGATCGCAATCCTGATGTGGATTGGCAGTTACTCGAAGATGTGTTCTACGGTTGTGCGAACCAGGCGGGCGAAGATAATCGCAATGTCGCGCGCATGAGTGCTCTGTTAGCCGGACTCGATGTCAGTGTGCCAGGTGTGACGATTAACCGCTTGTGTGGTTCAGGCCTCGATGCGCTAGGTAGTGCCGCTCGTGCTATTCGTTGTGGTGAGGCCGAGCTGCTTATTGCCGGAGGTGTTGAATCCATGTCTCGCGCGCCTTTTGTTATGGCTAAGGCTGAGTCTGCTTTCAGTCGCAAAGCAGAAATATTTGATACCACCCTGGGCTGGCGTTTCGTTAACAAACTAATGGAGCAGCGTCATGGCACTGACTCGATGCCGGAGACGGCAGAAAATGTTGCCGAGCAATTTAATATTCAACGTGAAGCGCAGGATCGTTTTGCTCTGTTGAGTCAACAACGCGCAGCTGCGGCACAGGCAGGGGGTTTATTCGATGATGAGATCGTTTCGGTAGAAGTGCCACGCCGTAAGCAGGAGCCGCTGATATTTGCTGCCGATGAGCATCCCCGTGAAACCAGCCTCGAAGCACTGGCCAGGCTGAACACGCCCTTCCGAGAAAATGGCACGGTAACAGCAGGCAATGCGTCTGGAGTGAATGATGGTTCATGTGCTTTGCTGTTGGCTTCCGAGTCAGCGTTTGGCCAACATGGTCTAACGCCTAAAGCACGTGTTGTGGCGATGGCAACGGCTGGTGTTGAACCGCGGATAATGGGCATGGGGCCGGTGCTGGCCACCAGGAAAGTACTTGCCGCAGCCGACCTCGATTTAGGGCAGATGGATGTCATTGAACTCAATGAGGCCTTTGCGGCTCAGGGGCTTGCAGTGCTCAGAGAGTTGGGTTTGCCGGATGATGCTGGACATGTAAACCCCAATGGCGGAGCCATTGCTTTGGGTCACCCTCTTGGCGCCAGTGGCGCACGGCTAGCGACTACTGCGATGTATCAATTGCAGCGCAGTGGTGGAAAATATGCGCTTTGTACTATGTGCATTGGCGTGGGGCAGGGCATCGCTCTGGTGTTGGAGCGTATTTAGCAGCATGCGCAAGGGTGTACCGAGAAGCGCTGGTATCGCAATTATAAATTAGAGAGTTTCTATAAATTAGGGATTCTATAAAGGAGCAGGAATGAAAGAGCTTTGGCGGCCATCTGACGAATGGCAACAGCAATCCAATATGACCGCTTATATGCAGTGGTTAGCGGATAATAGGAATTTGCGTTTTAGTGATTATGATGAGCTTTATCAGTGGTCAATTGAGCACATTGAAGACTTCTGGCAAAGCATCTGGGAATATTTTGGCATAATCTCGACAACGCCGTACACGCAGGTGCTGGCTTCTCGTATTATGCCTGGCGCGCAATGGTTTCAGGGGGCAAGTCTCAATTTCGCTGAACATATCTTTCGGCGCCGCTCAGATGAGCGTCCAGCGCTTCTCGCCGAGTCGGAATCCGATAATTTGTATGAAGTGAGCTGGGCTGAATTAGAGCATGACGTTGCCCGCCTGGCTCACTACCTGCGCGTGCTGGGGGTACAGGCGGGTGACCGGGTAGTTGCCTATATGCCCAACATTCCCGCAACCCTTGTTGCCTTCCTGGCTGCTAACTCTATCGGTGCAGTGTGGTCTAGTTGCTCTCCGGATTTTGGTACCAATAGTGTCGTTGACCGGTTTGAGCAAATTTCGCCCCGGGTGCTGTTTGCCGTTGATGGTTACAGTTACAACGGAAAAACCATAGATCGACTCGACGAGGTGGCGCGCCTTGGCAATGCGCTGCCGAGTGTCGAGCGTATAGTGCTCTTTGATTACTGCGGCAATGCTAAAAATTCGCGTATCGATAAGGTCGATCACTGGCAACAGGCCCTGGATAACGAAGCAACGGATATTGTTTTCGAGCAGGTGGCGTTTGATCATCCCATGTGGATACTGTATTCCTCAGGAACCACTGGCATTCCCAAAGCAATTACGCACAGCCACGGTGGCATTCTTGTCGAACAATATAAGCATATGGCGTTGCATTGTGATATCAGGCCTGGTGATCGGTTTTTCTGGTTTTCTACTACCGGCTGGGTGATGTGGAATATTGGCGTGTCTTCACTACTTGCCGGCGCGGTGCTGGTTATTTACGACGGTAATCCGGCTTGCCCGGATTTAGATCGACTCTGGTCTATGGCTGAGCGGGCTCGATTGACACAATTTGGCGGTGGTGCGGCTTATTATATCGGCTGCATGAAGGCCGGGATGGAACCGGGCAAAGACTTTGATTTGAGCACGCTCAGGTCAATTGGCTCCACAGGTTCGCCTTTGCCTGAAGAAGGCTTTGAGTGGGTATATGAAGCGGTTAAGCAAGATTTGTGGCTGATTTCTATTAGTGGCGGCACCGACATCGCCTCTGCTTTTGTTGGCAGTTCACCGCTACTGCCAGTCTATTCCGGCGAGATTCAATGCCGTTTACTGGGTGTCGATGTGCGAGCGCTAGATGATAAGGGCGAGGCTCTTATAGATGAGGTGGGTGAAATGGTGATTACTCAGCCTATGCCCTCAATGCCCATTTATTTCTGGAATGACAAGGATGGCAAACGTTATCAGGAAAGCTATTTTGAGGAATATCCAGGTTGGTGGCGCCACGGCGACTGGATGCGTCTATCGGCTGCTGGCACCATTGAAATCGTTGGTCGCTCGGATTCACGTTGAACCGGGGTGGTATTCGTATTGGCACCAGCGAAGTATATCGGGGGGTTGAGAAGGTGGAGGCAGTGGCCGATAGCCTGGTGATTAGTATCGAGCTGTCTGGTGGGCGGCACTACATGCCTCTATTTGTGCAGTTAAAACCTGGTTTGACATTGAACGATGAGATCATTGGGCAAATAAAAAAATCGCTGCGACAAGATTTTACCCCACGCCATGTGCCAGACGAGGTATTTCAGATCGATGAAATACCCTACACCATGACCGGTAAAAAGCTGGAAACTCCGATAAAGAAAATACTCATGGGTTTCGATCTTGAAAAGTCAGTTAATAGGGATGCTATGCGTAACCCGGAGACAATCGATTATTTTATAGAATTTTCAAAAGTAACCCAGGCTATGTAATGCTTATATCTCCATAAACCGCGCAATGAACAGCAAATGATAAGGTGAGTATTTATGACTATAGAGCAGTTGATTGAGCAAATCAGAAGCCGGGCACAAAGCATTGAGTTTGATGATGTGATGGAAGTGATCAATACCAGTTATCGTTATGTTGAAACGCGTTTTACCAATGGCGTGGACGATGATCTGGTGGTTAATGAAGCGGGAAGTAACGCTGGTTCCTGCCGAATTTTTGCCTTTGGTCAGCTCAATGGCTTAAATGAAGCAGAAATCCTGGCTTGTTTTGGGCGTTATTATAGAAATGATGTGCTTGCCAACCCGATGGGTACAGATCACGCCAATATTCGCACTTTTATGCGTCATGGTCTGCCCGGACTTTGTTTTGATGGCCAGGCCTTGCAAGCCCGCTGAAACCTGTGAAGGTTTATGCGGGCCTTTTCTGGTTTTTTAGCCGGCTTTATTTAGCCGCCGGGTTTAAGCAGCTCTTTTTAGGCGGCTTTTTTAGGCGGCATAGGGGTTGGTGACAATAGTTTCTTCCGGCTCCTCGGCTTCCATGTCAACGGCAAGTTCTATCGGCTCCAGTGATAAGGTCAACCCGGGGCTTTCATCAGCAACGTCTGCGGCAGCGATATGCTCCTCACCTGTTTCGTCTTTAGTTGTCTGAGCTGCCTGGTCTTGCGTCGATGCAGGTGCAGTTGCAGTTGAATGGTCATCGCTCTGCTCCTGGCCATCCTCTATTGGCTCCGCGGCACTTGTTTCAGCCGTGCCTTCTTTTAGCCGGATCTGTAAACGTAAATCATTTTTGGAATCAGCATTTTGCAGGGCATTTTCAAGGCTGATTTTGCCTTCTTTATAAAGCTCATACAAAGCGGTGTCAAACGTTTTCATGCCCTCGTTCTGAGATTTTTTCATGACTTCTTTGAGTTCTTCCACGCTGCCTTTTTTGATCAAATCCTTTACCCGGGGGGAACCCAGTAATACTTCAATCGCCGCTGCCCGCTTGTTATCTATAGTGGGAACCAGACGTTGGGAGACAATGCCCCGTAGGTTTAATGACAGGTCGAGAAACAACTGCTTATGGCGATCTTCAGGAAAAAAGTTAATGATACGATCCAGTGCCTGGTTGGAGTTGTTGGCGTGCAGCGTCGATAAGCACAAATGGCCGGTCTCGGCAAAAGCCAGTGCATGTTCCATGGTTTCACGGCTGCGGATTTCGCCGATCAAAATCACATCTGGTGCCTGGCGCAAAGTATTCTGCAGGGCATCCTCGTAGCTATCGGTATCCATACCTACTTCGCGCTGATTAACAATGCTTTTCTTGTGCGGATGCACAAACTCTATGGGATCCTCGATAGTGATGATGTGACCCGCTGAGTTGCTATTTCTGTAATCCATTAATGATGCGAGCGAAGTGGATTTACCCGAGCCGGTGGCGCCGACAAACAATACCAGTCCGCGTTTTTCCATCACTAGTTGGGGGAGGATATCGGGCAAACCAAGGTCTTTAAAATGAGGAATCTCGGTTTTGATAACACGGATGACCATGGCCACTTCCCCTCGTTGTACAAAGATATTGACGCGAAAGCGACCAATATCCGATTGGGAGATAGCCAGGTTCATTTCTGGTTTTTTCTCAAAAGCTGCTATCTGATCAGCATCCATGATCGAATAGGCAATATCCTTCACTTCACCTGCGTTGTAAGCTCTATCACTGACAACGGTCAGTTTGCCTTGAATTTTCATGCTCGCAGGTGCGCCAGTGGACAGATATAAATCTGATCCGTCACGGTCCACAATCATTTTGAGCAGATCGTTAAACTGCATGGGGCTTCCCTCAGTGGTTGATTTTACGGGGCTAATATCTAATGAACCTCTGATCAATTCATGAACTCGTATCTTGCATCCAAAATGCCCAGCTTCTTCGTTGAAAATCTTCGCAATAGCCTGCTATTACGTGCGATTTTCGTCTTGAATCTGAACATTTGGGCTACAATCTACTTCGTCCAGAATTAATCAGAGGTCCCCTAACTTAAGTGCAATTAGTAATAAGTAGCCCTAACATACTGATTAATAGGGTTATCTGAAAGCTTTTAGTTTGGATTTATCCAGCAATGTTGTAAGAGTGTGAAGCGGTTCACAACAACGCTGGTCTGCTCCTCGGTTTGGGCGATATTCCCTGAACCGTCGATAACTGTATGGGGATGGCACTACAATAAAGTCGCTATTTGATTGTGACTGCAAAGATGTTGGGCTAATCTGGCTGGCAAACGAATTATTAAACTCTTGAGGAGGGATCAATGAAAGCAGCGGTGTTACGAGAATTTAACCAACCCCTATCCATTGAAGAAGTAAGCATCAGTAAGCCAAAGGGCCGCGAGGTTCTGGTGCGCACAGCGGCCAGTGGCATTTGCCACAGTGATCTGCATGTTATTGATGGTTTGCTGCCCATGGGTACGCCAACTATTCTCGGCCATGAGCCTGCGGGCATCGTTGAAGCGGTAGGGTCTGATGTCACCGAGTTTAAGCCCGGTGATCATATTATCGGCTGTCCCTCTGCTTTTTGTAGCCATTGCGAATTTTGTATGGAGGGTCGTGGCTATCTTTGCAGCGGCCAGGGTGAATTAGTCAGGGGCAGAGATGAGGAACCAAGACTCTCCGCTGAAGGTGAATACATTCGCCAGTTTTCCAACCTGTCCTCCTTTGCTGAAAAGATGCTTATCCACGCCAACGGCCTGGTTAAGATTCGTGATGATATGCCCCTCGATCGAGCTGCATTGATTGGCTGTGGTGTGACCACCGGCCTGGGTGCGGCGCTGAATACCGCACAGGTGGCAGCGGGTGACTCGGTATCAGTCATCGGTTGCGGTGGTGTCGGTCTGTCTATTATTCAGGGTGCACGCATTGCCGGGGCGAACAGAATTATTGCCGTTGATACACTGCCCTGGAAGCTGGAGCTGGCTGCCAAGATGGGTGCGACGGACGGTGTGAATGCTACCGAAGTCAATGCGATTGAGGCGGTTCGGGAGTTGACTTCCGGTGGCGTCGATTATGCTTTCGAGGCTATAGGCGTGAAGCAAACGGTTGAGCAAGCATGCGGTATGGCGCGGCGGGGTGGTGCGGCAGTTATCGTCGGTGTGGTCCCAGCGGGCACCAAAATCGAATTTGATGGCCTGGATCTGGTGCTTCAACAAAAACGCATACTCGGTTCCATCATGGGTTCTAACCGCTTCCGCATCGATATGCCCCGTTATGTGGAATTCTATATGAGTGGTCGTTTACAGTTGGACGAAATGATCAGCGAGCGTTTCAAGCTGGAAGAAATTAACGAGGCGATTCAAAAGTTGCGTGACGGCAAAGTGGCGCGGGGCGTGATTGAATTTGATGCGTAAATAGATTGTAAATCTGAAAGTTAGTGATTAGGTCTTAGCAATTAGGACTAGGTAATATTAAGCCGATAGCGCCGGGTTTTCTTCTAAGGGAACCCGGCCATCCTGATCTCCTTTTGGGGCTATCTATTATCAGGTACTAGCTAATGCTACACACCAGCGTCGAGCCAATGTCGAGGTAGCGCTTAAGCTGGGTAGCGCCATTGCCAATAATCAGGGAGTCAAAAAGGTTTCGAACCTGCGCGGCCGGGTTCGACCTGGCAGGTCACATTCCATAGAGCAAATAAGATTGTGGTGACCAATCAGTTCCGCTAGTCTTTGGTGCTTATAATTAATATAACTCTCCGGGAGGTTTCCATGAAAGCAGCGGTATTACGAGAATTTAACCAACCCTTATCAATCGAAGAAGTATCAATTAGTAAACCTAAGGGCCGCGAAGTCCTGCTACGCACGGCGGCCAGTGGTATATGTCATAGTGACCTTCATGTTATGGACGGCTTATTGCCCATGCCCGTCCCGACTATATTGGGACATGAGGGTGCTGGGATCGTCGAGCAGGTAGGCCCGGATGTCACCGAATTCAAGCCAGGTGACCACGTCATTGGCTGCCCTTCAGCTTTTTGTGGCCACTGTGATTTCTGTATGGAAGGCCGGGGTTATCTATGTACAGGTCAGGCCGAACTGGCCAGGGGCGAAGGCGAAGAACCGCGACTTAATGGCGAGCAGGGTGAGGTTCGGCAATTTGCGAACCTTTCGACTTTTGCAGAACAAATGCTCCTGCACGCTAACGCCCTGGTGAAAATTCGCGACGACATGCCGCTGGATCGAGCAGCGCTTATCGGTTGCGGCGTCACCACCGGGCTGGGGGCAGCCATTAACTCCGCTAAAGTCGCACCGGGGGAAACCGTTGCGGTCATCGGTTGTGGTGGTGTTGGATTATCGATTATTCAGGGCTGTCGCATGGCCGGTGCCAATAGAATTATCGCCATCGATGCACTGCCCTGGAAGCTCGAACTGGCTGCCAAAGTCGGTGCTACGGATACCATTAATGGTCAGGAAGTTGACGCCGTTGAAGCGGTCCAGGAGCTGACCTCTGGCGGTGTTGACTATGCTTTCGAAGCCATCGGCCTCAAGAAAACCGTAGAACAGGCCTATGCGATGGCGCGTCGCGGTGGTGCTGCGGTCATGGTTGGCGTGGTGCCAGCGGGGACTAATGTGGAATTCCCAGGCCTGGATATGGTGCTCTCTCAAAAACGTGTTATCAGTTCCATGATGGGCTCCAACCGTTTTCGCATCGATATGCCGCGCTACGTAGAGTTTTATATGAGTGGCCGTCTTATGCTTGATGAGATGATCAGCGAGCGTTTTGTCCTGGGGGAAATCAATACCGCCATACAAAAACTAAGGGATGGTAAATTGGCGCGGGGCGTTATTGATTTTGATCTGTAAATTACGGATTTTGATCTGTAAGCAGACACTTGCCTATCGTTAACAGCACGAGCGTGTAGCGCCGGGTTGCTTTTATGGCAACCCGGCGTATTAACATTTCTTTGAGCTAATGTGGAGGTGGCGATGAAGTTGGGTTATGCCATTCCTAACAATCAGGGTGTAGAGAAAGTTTCGGACCTGCTTGAGCTGGCTGGTGACGCAGAGCAGCTGGGCTATCATTCGGTGTGGGTGAGTGAGCATCTGTTTAACACAGCCTATGTGGCAAAGCGTCTGGGAAATCGCCCCTATCACGAAGCGCTGACTGTACTCACGGCCATTGCTGGCGCAACTGAAACGATTCATCTGGGGACTTCTGTGCTGGTGCTGCCCTGGCATCACCCTGTGCGGCTGGGCAAGATGATCGCCAGTCTCGATCAATTCTCCGCAGGCCGGGTGATTCTCGGTGTTGGGGTGGGAATTACCCTGGACGAGTACGATGCTCTGGGGGTGTCCTTTAGCCAGCGGGGCCAAATTGCCAATGAATGTCTGGCTGCCATGAAGGCCTTGTGGACTCAGGAACTACCCGAATTTAATGGTGAACATTATGCATTCTCCGGGCAGTTGTTCTCGCCCAAGCCGGTGGCCGATGACGGCCCACCTATCTGGATCGGTGGCAATAGCCCCGCTGCCAAACGGCGCTTGATTGAGCACGGTGCTGGCTGGCATCCGCTAGCCCTGTCGCCAGCTGAACTCGGTGAGGCCTTACCGATATTGAAAACTAAGCTGGAAGCTGCTGGGCGCTCTTCAAATATACCAGTGGCTCTGCGTACAACCCTGGAAATCACCAACAAACCCTGGGATCGTCCGCCCGCCCAGCGCCGTACACTTAAAGGCACGATTGCAGAACTGATCGAAATGCTTTTGGCATACCAGCAGGCAGGGGCGACCCATGTGATTATTGATCCCAATAGCGGTGATGTGGGCTATAACCGGGAAGTCCTGGTGCAGGTGGTCGAGCAACTTATGCCTCATCTTACTGGCTAGCTTCTAATCGGCTATACAAGTTAGGTGATAAAAATTAAGCGATAAACATCAAAATCAGGAATAAAACTCAGGATAAAAAAATGAAGAGTCATTCAAACCAGGATCCAAATCAGGATTTAAATCAGCTCGGCGCTCAAGTGGGCCAGCTTCTAAAAGCTAACAAACAAACCATCGCCGTGGCTGAGTCCTCCACTGGCGGGCTAATTTCTGCGGCCCTGTTGGCCGTGCCCGGGGCGTCAAATTATTTCCGTGCCGGTGGTGTGGTCTATACTCGCCAGGCCTGGGAGAAGCTGCTTAATAGCTCCATTAAAGCCGTTGGAGGTGACAAACCTCTGAGCGAAAAAACCGCTTTGCACCTGGCTAATACCGTACGCAGCCAGTTGGAAACCGACTGGGGTGTTGGCGAGATCGGCGCGGCGGGCCCCAGTGGTACTCGCTATGGTAATCCTGCCGGCTATACCTGTATTGCCGTGGTGGGGCCCGGTGTTGAGGAAACGATTACCTTTGAGACCGGTAACGATGACCGCGTTGATAATATGTGGGCTTTTACTCAGACGGCCCTGGGTCTGCTGGAACAGGCGCTGAAGTAAACTATCAGTGAACCATCAGGGTTTTAACAGAAGACTAGTTGCCCTAAAAACAAGCAAATAATTTTTATCTAACTTTCATAAAGATGAGGAAATAAAAATGACAGGATTAGTCGCAGGAAAAGTAGCCATGATCACAGGTTCTGGTTCGGGTATTGGTAGGGCATCAGCCCTCAAGTTTGCCGAGGAGGGTGCCAAAGTCGTGGTCTCCGACGTTAATGTCGATGGCGGTAACGAAACCGTCGATATGATTAAAAAAGCCGGTGGTGAAGCCACCTTTATTAAATGTGACGTCTCCAAAGCTGCCGAGGTTGAAGCCCTGATTAAAGGTGTGGTTGACACTTATGGTCACCTCGATTGCGCCTATAACAATGCCGGTATTGAAGGTGATGCTGCAACGACGATTAACTGCACCGAAGAAAATTTCGACCTAAATTACCAGATTAATCTGAAGGGTGTCTGGCTCTGTATGAAGTACGAAATATTGCAGTTCCTCGTCCAGGGGGATGGCGGAGCTATCGTCAGCACTGCATCTGTCGCAGGTCTGGTCGGTGTTAAAGGTTCGCCCGCTTATGTGGCTGCCAAGCACGGCGTCGTTGGCCTCACTAAAACTGCTGCGCTAGAGTTTGCAAAAAAAGATATCAGGGTTAACGCTGTGTGTCCCGGTGTGATAGAAACGCCCATGGTAGAACGTTTAACCGGCGGTGCTGAAGAAGGCAAAGCCCGTATTGCTAAATGGCAACCAGTAGGTCGGCTTGGCCAACCGAGTGAAATTGCCGCGACCGCTGTCTGGTTGTGTTCGGATCAGGCGTCTTTTGTGACCGGCCATGCAATGCCAGTTGATGGTGGGATTATGGCCGCGTAGTTAGAAATGCATTTTTTAATGTCCTGTCGGTTTGCGGCGGGGTTTCCTATTCTTTTGGGGCTTGTGAGCAACAGGATTCTTTTTGGCACGTTGCCCAGTTTTGCCTGGCTTTTTCGGCTTTTTCAACTTAAAGGGGCGTCGGTCCAGTTTGGACTCTGGGAGATTGTGGCCTGGTTCGAAACCGGCGATAAGTTTGCGCGGCAGTAGCTGTTTAATTAAGCGCTCAATCTCCGAGAGCTGCTTGAATTCATCCGCGGAGACCAGCGATATAGCCTGACCAGACAATCCCGCGCGACCCGTGCGCCCGATGCGGTGAATATAATCTTCCGGTACATGTGGTAAATCAAAGTTAACTACCTGGGGTAATTGCTCGATATCCAGCCCCCGAGCGGCGATGTCCGTCGCGACAAGGACCTGAATTGAGCCCTTTTTGAAGTCGGCCAGGGCTTTGGTTCGCACCGCCTGACTTTTATTGCCGTGGATGGCTGTTGCGTTAATGCCCCTGGTTTCAAGGTGGCGTGTTAAGCGGTTTGCACCAATTCTGGTCCTGACAAAAACTAACACCTGCTGCCAGTCGTTATCGATAATAAGTTGTGCAAGTAAGGCCGGTTTCTGCTTTTTATCTACCGGACAAATCCAGTGTTCTACGGTCTCCACAGTGGTAATACGAGGGTCAACTGAAATCTCGACCGGGTTATGCACCAGACCTTTGGCCAGTTTTCGAATCTGATCTGAAAAGGTGGCAGAGAACATCAGGTTCTGACGTTGCTGGGGTAGAACTTTCAAAACTCGCTGGATGTCGTTGATAAAACCCATGTCTAGCATACGATCAGCTTCGTCCAGAACCAATATTTGCAACTGACTAAACTTCACCGCATTTTTCGAATATAAATCTAGCAAACGACCCGGTGTGGCTATTAGTATATCGACGCCTTTACGCAGCTTCATCATTTGGGGGTTGATTTTTACACCGCCGAATACGACGGCAGTGCGCAGCGGCAAATGTTTTCCGTAAGTGGATACGCTATCGTTAATCTGGGCCGCTAATTCGCGAGTAGGCGTTAATACGAGTGCGCGCACCTGATTGCTTTTTGCGGCCTGGCCTTTAGATAGGAGTTCTAGAATGGGCAGTACAAATGCGGCTGTTTTGCCGGTGCCAGTCTGAGCTGCTGCCATGACGTCCCTGGCATTGAGAACTTCAGGGATTGCCTGCGCCTGAATGGCTGTGGGCGTATCGTAATCCTGCTCAGCTACAGCTTGAAGGATAGGGGCGGATAAGCCCAGCGAGGCAAAGCTCATAGAAAATTTCCTCGAAGCGCATTTTGTTGTAATTTAAATGACAGGGCGCATGGCTATATGGATGGTAGGTGCCACCTTATTCGGCGGGCGTGCAGCTTACATGATTATAGTATTGAGGGTATCTTAAGTAACATAGTTAAGTGGGTCAGGACGATCTATTTAATTGCCGATTAACGAGAGGAATTTTAATGTCTTTTGACGCTAATGAGGGTGCGTGGGTGATTCTTGGTATCAACCTCGTCGTCAGTTTATTGGGTTTATATGTTTTCCCCGATATTATCAGGCAAAGTTTGTTTCGGCCGTACTGGGTAGTACGAGAAAAGCAGTACAGTTCTATCGTGATGAGTGGTTTTGTGCACACCAACCTTACGCACTTACTGCTCAATATGGTGACATTTTATTTTTTTGCTTTCCCCCTGGAGCGAGTGCTAGGCACAACTAAATTTGTTTTGCTCTATGCGATAGGCCTGCTTGGCGGTCAGCTTGGCACCTGGTTTATGCAACGGAAAAATCCAAAGTATGCGAGCCTCGGTGCATCTGGGGCGATTTCAGCCGTGCTGCTTGCCTACATTGTTTATTTTCCAACACACAGTTTGTATTTCCTTTTGATACCTGTGCCGATACCGGCTTTTGTGGTGGCTATCGCTTTCCTGGTTTATTCCTGGATCGCATCGGGAAGAAAGGCGAGCGTTATTAACCACCATGCGCATTTATACGGTGCCTTGAGTGGTCTGGTGTATCTATCGCTTATTGATCCCGGTGCATATAAAAACCTGCTGGAATTGTTTTGACAGGCAGCGATAGAGCATGCTGCTTAATAGTAGCGTTGCTCAGTCATCGCTACTAAATTGTGCTGCCGCGAGACGAGCATAGAGCTCACTTTCCTGCAGTAACTGCTGATGGGTGCCCCTGGCGACTACACCGCCATGATCCATTACCACGATTTGGTCGGCATGGAGAATGGTCGATAATCGGTGAGCAATGATCAGCGTAGTACGATTTTCCATCAGTTTATCCAGGGCGCGCTGTACCTGTTGTTCGCTGTGGGAATCGAGCGCACTGGTGGCCTCATCAAGTAGCAACAAACGAGGGTTTTTGAGGATTGCGCGGGCGATAGCGATGCGTTGTTTCTGCCCCCCCGACAAGCGTACCCCCTGTTCGCCGAGATAGCTGTTGTAGCCCTCTGGCAGACTAACTATGAAATCATCTGCGTAGGCAGCCTTGGCGGCTGCGTGAACCTCTTCGTCACTGGCAGCTGGATTGCCGTAACGGATGTTGTGGGTGACATCAGCACTAAACAGCGCTGGGTGCTGAGATACCACGCCAAGTTGCCGGCGAAGGTCAGTGGGATTCAGATGACGAATATCGGTGTTACCCAGATAAATCGCGCCCGACTGCGGGTCATAAAATCGCTGCAGGAGTTCAAATATTGTGGATTTGCCTGCCCCTGATGGACCAACTAGAGCGATGACGCCGCCTTCTGGAATGTCGATTGAAAGGTCTTCCAGCGCGTTTTGATCCGGTCGAGAAGGGTAGCTGAAGGAAACCCCTTTAAACGAAACCTGTGCCGGTAATTCTCCCGCGGAGATACCCGGGGTGGTGGGCGCGACAATATCGGCGGTAGCGGTGGTAAGTTCTATGAGGCGATCCGTCGCACCGACCGCGCGCTGAAGATCGCCATAGACTTCAGATAACGTCGCCACGCCGACAGCGACCAACAGTGAGTAAAATACGAAAGCGCCCAGGTCACCAGCACTCATGGTGCCATTTAGTACATCATTGCCACCGATCCACAGCATCCCCGTCAGCGAGCCAAAGACCAGGATGATAACGCTGGCCATCAACACGGCACGTTGTTTTACACGCCGTCTGGCGATGATAAAAGCACGTTCCACTTCTTTGGCGAAAGCGGATTTTTCGTAGTCTTCCCGGGTGTAGCTTTGTACGGTTTTGATGTGCTGGATAACCTCTCCCGCATAAGTCCCAACATCGGCGATGGAGCCCTGGCTTTGGCGTGACAGTGAACGCACTCGCCGACCAAAAATCAGAATCGGGGCGAGTACTATGGGTACACAACCGAGCACCACCAGGGTTAGCTTCAGGTTGGTGATAAGTAGAATAATCAATGCGCCGGTGGTCGAGATCGAACTGCGTAAAGCCAGCGAGAATGAACTGCCAACAATGGTTTGCAATAAGGTGGTGTCGGTGGTCAGGCGAGACATGATTTCGCCACTGCGAGTAGTGTCGAAATAAGCAGGGCTTAGGCCGACTACATTATTAAATACCGACCTACGAATATCAGCGCTGACACGTTCGCCCAGCCATGACACCAGATAAAAGCGGACAAAAGTACCCATCGCCATAAATACTGACAAAGTTAAGAGCAGGAATACACCGCGACGAAGCTGGTCGACATTGCCCGCGACAAAACCCTCGTCAATAATCACGCGCACACCCTGACCGAGACCCAGGGTAATGGCCGCAGTAAAAAGCAGGGCAACAATAGCGCCGATCCACCGCCAGCGGTAAGGTGCGATAAAGCGCAGCAGATGCGCGATAGAAGACCGCCGGTTATTTTCCTGATGATCTAATGGCCCGTCAGAATGTGGTGATTTTGGTGTAATCGCGGGTTCAGGCGTTGGCCCGCTAGGTGAGCTGGGGTCAGTCATGGACAGGGTTCAATTGAATAGAGGAGGCATCATACAAAAAAAGACACTTTGTTTTCGGCATAATGCGACTATAGTTTTCTGCATAGTGCGATTAGGCAACTTTAAGCGATGATAAATAACGAGTGCAGGACAGGTGTTACATATACGTAGCGATTCAAAATGGGACCTATGCGGGGCAATAGAAGCCCAAATTTGTTAAGACATTAAGTTAGGCTATTCAGTTAGGACGTATGGTTAGGACTTTCAATTACGAAAAAGTTGGATGGAAACTCATAACGATAATGAAATTTGATTTATGACAATTGAGATTGTCCGCTTACCGGACAGTATCGTGTCCTGCACGAGCTGTGAGGCCTGCTGTTGCCGATTTGAAGTCATACTGATTAGCGACACCGGAGTGCCTGAT
>Ga0164313_10001255_pt1 | contig 22372 bp, 24 predicted proteins | sample GuaBasSedimGuay4_FD_113735 | JGI IMG/M metagenome (GOLD analysis project Ga0164313, IMG submission 113735) | Subseafloor sediment microbial communities from Guaymas Basin, Gulf of California, Mexico - Guay4, Core 4569-4, 0-3 cm | ecosystem: Environmental > Aquatic > Marine > Hydrothermal vents... | reverse complement strand
TGCTTTTGGTGCTTGCCAACACCATGAAAGGTTTCTAAGGCTTTTTCTCGCTCCTTTATACGAAGCCCCGGTTGTCAATCCGGGGCTTCCCCCTATTAAAGCCTGCCTGGTGATATCAGGTTGGTCATCAATAGGCCTGTGCACCCCCTTGTTTGGGAGGACCCGGCTGGAAACGCACCCAGATTAGGTGGCCAGCCAGCTGCAACTTCTCTCTGGTTTGCCGTATTTGCAAGGGTTTGTATAATGAAGATATCTGGGGATCCTATCCTTCTATCCTGATGAGGAGAATCAAAATGAATAAATCCATTAACCATACCTTCCCGCTAGAGGGTCAGAAGGCAGTTATTTTCATACTCTCGCTGGCAGCAGCGCTGTTAATGATGGCCTTGTCCGGACTTGGTTTAGCCTTTCCAGTGGGGGTTTATCCATCTCAGAAAATTGCGGAGACCTTTTTGGCCAATGACCTGGTCAATATAATCGTTGGCCTGCCGCTTTTCCTGGTTTCCCTGATTTATTTCAGGCGTGAGAAATTGCTCGGCCTGCTCATCCTGCCGGGTGCCTTGATCTATGTGGCTTATAACTACTTTGCCTATTTGCTTGGCCAACCCTTCAGCTGGTTCAGCGCGTTATACCTGCTTTTGATTGTGCTCAGCGGTTACTCCCTATTTCAGCTCCTGGGTTCAATGGATCATCAAGCTGTCAAGGAGAAGCTGGAAGGGGGAGTCGTTGAAAGATTGACGGGCTGGGTCCTGGTCAGTTTCGGGTTGGCCTTCATTGCCCTGGCCTTGTCCGAGATCATTCCTGGTATCCTGGATGGCAGTATCCCACCTCTGGGTGAAAAGGCGGTATCTGTAGCGGACATCCTGGTTTCTATTGGTTGGGTGATCGGCGGAGTTATGCTGCTGCGCCGCAGAGCGCCCGGTTATTCCTTGGGGCTGGGGCTCCTGCTGGCCGCAAGCTCTCTTTTTATCGGTTTGATCTTGTTTTTCTTTTTTGCACCACTTCTGACTGGCAGGGATTTCGACTGGATCGAGGTGCTGACAGTGTTCGGGATGGGGATGATCTGTTTTGTGCCCACCTTCCTCTTTTATCGCGGCGTCATTCGGTTTAAACAAGAAGGAACTGTAGCTTAGATGTGTTGATCCAGCCTGTTATTTCTTAGCCCTGATCCTTTTCCTCATTTCGGCAGGTTTTGGTTTCCGGGTCAAGCAAATCGGACGGCCATCCAAACCTGTCTTGATTAATATCCATAAATCCGTTGCCCTGACCGGTTGTGCTGACGGTTCTTAGGGTGAGAGCATGGACGCTCACCCTGCCTGGATGCATGCCCTCCTCGCAGGTACCCCATTCCGCATGGTAACGTTATTCGCTCCTCGGGCTCAACTGCTGAGATCGGAGAGAAAATTGCTGAAATTCTCCGGTTTGCCGCTTTAGCAGTGGATCCGCTGCCTGTTGATGAGGTGAATGAATTGAATGAATACTCCGCTGTCATCCTGGATAGCGCTGACCTGACCCGGGATTGCGCTTAACTGGAAAGGATTGCTATATTATAATTGTCTCCCTGGATTTATGGTCTGCGGTATGATAGGGAGTGTTCAGGCATGCCCGGAAGTTGGGAGACTACTTATGAAAAAACTTGGTTTACTGCCATTAATTCTGTTGGGGCTGTCAACTCTAGCGCTGCTGGTCCTTTTTGTGCTTAAAGCGATCGATAATAACCGGCAGCTGGCTTTGATCAGACAGACCCAAACTGCCGTTGTAGCAACCGATTGGGCTCAACAGACCATCGCGGCCATCCCCACAGAAACACCCACCCCCACGGCTACTGCCACCCCCGCACCTACTTTGACGCCCCTTCCCACGGTTACCGCCACGCCAGAACCTACCCCCACTGAGGAGATCCTTGTGGAGGAAGACTGCGATGAGGCGACCTTTGTCGCCGATGTGACCTTCCCGGATGGCACGGAGTTGGAACCGGGAACGCCCTTCACAAAAATCTGGCGATTGCTCAATGCCGGGACCTGCACCTGGAATCCAAATTACAAGTTGTATTATGTGTCAGGTGATTTGATGTCCGGGCCATCCAGCCAGCAGCTCGTCACTATTGAGGTGCCGCCGGAAGCATCGATCGATGTGAGTGTTGAATTGATCTCCCCTAATAAGCCCGGCTCTTACCTGGGCTACTGGGGGCTGAAAAATGCCAGTGGGGTGAGGTTTGGACTCGGTCCTTCCGGCCAGCCCTTTTCAGTGGCGATTAAGGTTGTAGAACCTGAAGAATAGATCGGGTGAAATTGCGATATAAAATGAAAAAAGGGGGGCTGTCCCAAAAGGCAGCCCCCCTTTTTTGTCGACCCTGTTGAGGGCAATCCTTATGGCATAACCTCAATTACTCCCTGCCGGATCAGCTCATCGACTATGCTCTGGATTTCCGGAGCGTATTCCTTTCCAACGGCGGCTTTCTCGAGGATATCCGCGATGGATAAAGGGCGGGATTTCGGGAAGGGAAGATGGAAAAGGAACTTCCCCTGAGGGGAGGTCAGGCTGATCTTGTGTTCCTGGCGCTCCCTGCCCTCTCCTTCCCAGATAGTGACGCTGCTGAACTCGTCTCCGGAGCGAGCCAGGGTGAAATTCGCGCCATTCTCCGCTTTTTCCCGTATCAGGCGAGAAAGGCCTTCCCCGGGGTTTTCTTTCTTGTAAATTGAAAGGTCCAGATAAATGTTGAGTTTGGTCTTGACCAGGTTGTAGCGGAAGTAAGGTCGCTTCTTCTCAAAAACCTCGGTCTTGTTGACGATTCCCAAGTCGGCCAGATTGTCAAGATAGTCCTGAGCGGTCCGGATATGCAGGCTGAGCCGGGAAGCGGCTTCCGAGGCCGAGATATCCTGGTAATTGACCAGCAGTTTGAAGAAATCCTCTGCGTAATCTTTGGATAAGATCGTTCCCATACGGGCAGCTTTTTCGAATTTCATAGTCTCTCCCGTTTTAGTTGAGTGGGAACAGGCGCAGGGAATTCATGCGGTCAATGATGCGGGATTCCTGTCCCTGTTTGGATAGTTCCAGGAACTCACTGAAGAGGTCGCCCAGGGACTGGCAGATCTGGTCAAAATCCAGGTCCATTTTGAAGAGCAGGTAATCCTCTTCGGTGATATTGACAGTGATGTTGCCATCATAGTCGATCGCCACCCAGGTGTCATTAAGGTAATCCTTTTTGGTGCCCAGCAGGTAGGGCAGGTCGTTGCCCGGCAGAGTGAGAACGAAGACCACGCGGTTCTCTTCCCGGAAGGCAAAGGCGATCAGGTTCTTGGTGATAAAGTCGACAAATCGGATCATCTCTGTCTTGCTGACTGGGACCTTGCCCGCTGGCCGGGGTCGGGCCGAGAAGCTATCCTTGATATCCTCGATGGGAAGCGCGGCCAGCTCAAAGACCTCTTCCCCCCGCCAGCGCAGCTTGCGGTTAATTGCCAGGAAACCTACTGTCAGCATCAAGACGTACATGATGACCATAAACAACGGCAGCAAACCGATGTTCCTTTTATCGGCGATTGCCGGTGGGGCGGTGATCATAACCAGGCTGGAAGTAATAAAGAACAAGGTTAATACCAAATACCCGCTGTTGTGGGTTCTCAGGTAGGTCATGAATGGATAAATGGTTACTATCAAGAACAGGCTGCCCAGGCCGTAAAAGGCAGGCCCTGGCCCGAACAGTGCAAAGAGGCTGAAGAAGGTCACCAGCAGCAGGGCTGGAAACCAGAACTGTCCCAGTATATTCTTGGATTTGGTTTTGCGTTCGAAAAACATTGTTTACCTCGCTTGTGAAATACGATTATACTTCAATATGCCTGAAGTATAGCATATAAATACTATATGTCAAGAGCAATTAAGGAGGATTTTATCAGGTATTTTTGAAGGAGAGGGACTCCTCCCTTTGTAGGAATCCCCCTTTTTCAGGCAAATGGGGGATTATAAGCGTACTTGTTAAAAGGGATACAGGCATATATAATCATTTTTATAACCGTAATGATTACCCTGTCACCAATCTATCTATCTGGATACTTTCCTGATCAACCAAAAGGGAATGGTCAATGGGAACAAAATTAGACAGATATAGAACCCTGAACGAGATCTCCTCCGTGGTCAGCCAATCGCTGGACCTGCAAGAAATTCTCTGCAGTGCACTGGCTCAGGTGCTGCGGGCAGTAGACCTAGATACCGGGGGTATTTATCTTTATGATGAAAAGTCCGGATCGCTACATGTGGCTGCCCAGCACGGATTCAAGCCTGATTTCATCCAAGAGATCGACGACCTGGAAATAGGGGAAGGATTTTCTGGGAAAGTCATGGAAAGCGGCCAGCCGCTGATCATACGGGATATTTCCCAGGATAGCCGCTTGTCCCGGGGAATCGCCAGAGCGGTTGGCTTAACTTCCCTGGCAGTGGTGCCGCTGTGCTCCAAGCAAAAAACCTTGGGCACGCTGTTTCTGATCTCCCCTAACCTGAGGGACTTCGCTGAAGAGGAGATGCAGTTGTTGATCTCAGCCGGCCAGCAGATAGGTGTGGCCGTGGATAACGCTTTCCTGTTTGCGGCCCAGCAGCGGCGGGCTGAGCAGTTCCGGGTGATCGCGGAGGTGGGCCGGCAAATCACTTCGATTATGGATATTGACCAGGTGCTGGACCAGGTGGTGAAGTTGGTCCAGAAAGCCTTCGGATATGAGCACGTGGCGATTGCTATGCTGGAGGATGATTACGCGGTGTACAGGGTCGGCGCGGGCCGTTTATGGGAGGATCCCAAGTTCAACTTCAATCCCTCCCGGTTGAAGATTGGCGCTGAAGGTGTCACTGGACGTGTGGCCTCAACCGGCCAGGCGGTGTATCTGCCAGATGTCCGGGAGGATCCCGGCTACGTGGAGATGAAAGGCAGTGGAACGCTCTCTGAGCTGACGGTTCCAATTAAAGTAAAAGGCAAGGCGATCGGGGTGCTGGACGCGCAAAGCAAACACCTGAATGCCTTTGATGACAGTGATCTGATGGTTCTGCAGTCTCTGGCGGATCAGACCGCGGTAGCCGTTGAAAATGCCCAGTTATATAAACAGGCTCAACAGCTCGCGGTTGTGGAGGAGCGCAACAGATTGGCTAGAGAGCTGCATGATTCGGTTACCCAGGCTCTGTACGGTATCACGCTGCATGCAGAAGCAGCCTACCGGCAGCTTGAGGCTCAAAGAGCTGATCTGGCAAATGAACAGTTGAGTGAACTGCGGTGTACAGCCCAGGAAGCGCTGCGGGAAATGAGATTGCTGATCTTTGAGCTCAGGCCCTCTGTGGTGGAGATGCAGGGGCTGGTTCCGGCCCTGCGGGCTAGATTGGAAGCCGTGGAAGAGCGGGCTGGGCTGCGGGTGGATATGAGCCTTGATGATCACCTGGACCTTTCCGATCGAGTGCAGGACGGCCTGTACCGGATTGCCCAGGAGGCACTCAACAACGCCCTGAAACACGCCAAGGCCAGCCAGATCAGATTGAATTTATCAGGCACACTGTCTAAAGTCACCCTGGAAATTTTCGATGATGGCCTGGGTTTTATACCTGATGAGGCCATTGAAGGCGGCGGCCTGGGGCTGGATGGGATTATAGAAAGAGCTGAACTCCTGCGAGGTGAATTAACGATTGACAGCTGGCCAGGAAAAGGAACAACTATAAGGATAGAGGTGCCCAATGAGTGAAACCAAGATCAGGATCTTGATTGTAGATGATCACGCTGTGGTCCGGAAAGGCATCCGGGCGCTGCTGGCGACAGAGGATGACCTGGAGGTGATCGGCGAAGCGGTTGATGGCGAACAGGCAGTCGACCTGTATGGAGAGCTGAACCCTGACTTGCTGCTGCTGGACTTGATCATGCCCAAGGTGAACGGAATTGAGGTCATCAAAAAGATCAAAGGCGACCACCCCAAAGCCAAGATCCTGGTCCTGACCAGCTTCGCTGCCGATGACCAGGTTTTTCCTGCCATTAAAGCTGGCGCGCTGGGCTACCTGCTGAAGGATACTGAACCGGATGACCTCATCAATGCCATCCGCCAGGTCTATCAGGGAGAATCGTCCCTCTCCCCAACTGTGGCCCGGAAAGTATTGGAAGAAGTCTTCCATCCAGCTGAAAAACCGCTTTCCCCCGATCCCCTCACCAAACGTGAAGTGGAAGTGCTCCAGGTATTGGCCAAAGGGAAAAGCAATCGGGACATAGCGGATGAACTCTGCATCAGCGAGACCACCGTTCGCACCCATGTCAGCAATATCCTCGGAAAACTCCACCTGGCCAGTCGAACGGAAGCAGCCTTGTATGCATTAAAAGAAGGTATGGCAAAATTAGAGGATGATTCCTGATGCCTGGTTAGTAATACTTGTTCAGTACACCATTTGGATGATTTCCTTCATTTAATCGTCCAGCTCCCTATCCCCCAAAAACAGTCCTTTCGTGGAACGAAAAATCCCCTCTTTGACGGATGTCATCCGGAGGGGATCTTTGTATGATAGGAATGCGTTTCACTCATTGATTTCAAAGACTGAAAAATTCTGTGAAACCAGATTGTAAAAGAATACCCTGAGGGAGAAAATTGTAGAATGACAGCCCTAACCAATATGATGATCCAGGCGGCCGTTCTTTCATATCCCCGTCAAAGAACCGTACTTGACCTTTTTATTGAAAGGAGTGCCATCTTGCGCAAAGTCCTCATCACCGATGACCGTGTCACTTCACGCAAAGGGCTCCGGGCCCTGATGTTAACCCAACCAGACATTCAAGTCATTGGAGAGGCGGCTGATGGAGAGCACGCGATCCGGTTTATTCAAAAAACCAAACCTGATGTGGTGATCATGGATGCTTTTATGCCCGGAATGAATGGGTTGGAAGCCACCAAGATCATCAAAAAGAAATGGCGGGAGATACGAGTGGTGATCCTGACATTGCATGAAGATCTCCGGGAGGAAGCCCTGGCCGCTGGCGCGGACGCATTTTTGGTCAAAGGCTGTCCGCCAGAACGCCTCATTCAAGAAATTAAAAATGAAAGGAGATGCTAAGATGACATTCAATCCCAGTTATGCCGAGATCATGGGTCGGGAGCTGCGGAGTGTCCGTCTCCAAGAAGCAGAACAGCAGCGCATGATTCGGGCAGTGACCTTGGCCAATCCGTCCAGGGCTTGGAAGATCTGGCTGATCCTCCGTGACCGCTGGGGTACTATCTGGAACCGGAATTCCGACAGGAAAATTTACCCACCGATTTCCCATATTCCGAAAAATTCAACCAGCTTGTAATCTTTTTCTCACTCTTCTCTTTACTGACCGCCGGGAGGGGCCGTTTTCCGCAGGGAACGGCTGCCTCCCCGGCGGTAGGTAAAAAACGAAGAGCAATTGATGATGGAAAAAATATATCGAAAAGAACCATAAGCATAATCAATGAACCGGACTTATGGTACCTCAACTGTCCTATGAATAACCACCTGCTTGTCTTATTGCCAGGAGAAATGCAGTGAAATACAGAGTGCATCGATTCGAGATCAACATGTTCAAAGATCAGGGAAATCTGGAACGCTTTCTAAACAGCCTGGAAGGCGAAGTGGTGGCGATCATCCCCAATGTGACCCACACTCCGCTTACACTGGCTGCCAGAATAACCTTCTTATACATTATTGAAAGACTATAATAACGGTTTGTACGACGCAATACCTGGAATCCCGTACATCCAGGCTCTTGCGGTAGTTCAAGCTCCTTTAACGTAGAGGATGGCGCAGGAGAGGACGAAATGAAAAGAATCATCCGGAACTATCAAAAGAATGGGATCCTTTTACAGGTCTTGATCATCCTGATTCTCACGCTGGCGATCTATTTTGCGGCCTATTACTAACCCCGCAAATCCTGCACGATCTTCACGGCTGTGCAGGGAGACACCGTATTGTTCGGCAACAGTGAGGACCAGCATAATCCCGACCCAGTGATCGGCTTTTTCCGGGGGGGTGATCCTGTCTGCCCTGGTCAGAGTAGGGAATAGTTTCATCCAGAGAGATCAGGCCTAGGCGGTTGGATTCCTGATAACGGTTGGTATATCCTGGATCTTCTTCAACTATCCCCGGGACAAGTATTGCTCTAGATTGTTAATCTTGAGCAGGGCATCAACACCACTTTCTCAAGCCCTGCCCTTCGGTACGCAGCGGCGCGGAGGGGGGTGTTGGTCATCATGCGCAGGAAGCTGGCCCGGGAAGGGTAATAGACCAGCGCAAAATCCCCCCAGCTGTTTGCCAGGCTGCTCCTCTGGTCCCCAATATAGGTTCCCAGAATCTTAGCGTAGATATCCGGGTATCCCCCCACACTGACCAGATAGGGGATGATCATGGTTGAATAGCGGTCATAAGCGGTTTTACCGGACATCCGTCGCCTATTTTGCGCTGCAAATTGATTTAAATTCATCATATAAAATGGCTGGTCCCTGTCCCGGCCAGAAAACTCCCTGACAGCCTCCAGTCCTGGATCGGTCTCGGGGTCGAGCTCCTCACGATGATCCGGGATTTCCTTGATCTGCCGGGTGCCCAACCAGCCCGCCAGGGTGGGTGAAAATACGCTGGCTCCTTTGAGGACCTTTTTTATGATCGAAGTGGTTTTGAGGTAAATGCTATACGTCTCCTGGAGGGCGGCGTTCCGGATCTCCCGGGTGTTCTCATGGGCCAGAAGCAAGGCCTGGCTGGAAGGAAAGCTGTCCACGGTGAGGAATTGATAAGGGAGTTCCCCTTCTGTGAGGGTTTGATCAATGAACAGCTGATGTTCCCGCTTCCCGCCTTCGGCAAGGACGGCCTGCCTGGTCTGTGTGAAATACTCTTTGTTGGTAGCGGGATCTTTCCCGACCAGGAATTGAACCAGGGTCAGCTTGGTTTTTCCATAAGAAAGCATACGGTCGCGCTGGACGCTGTTGGGTTCAAGGGCCATTTATTCTTCTCCCTGAAAGTGCTCGATCAGTAGTTGGCTGACAGTATCGGGCTGGTCGTGCTGCACCCAGTGGGTGGCGTTCTCGATCATTACCAGCTGTCCCTGCTGGCAGTATGCCAGGCTTAAAGGTGCCATCTGGTGGCCGAGATGGGGGTCTTTTTTTCCCCAGATGATCAAAGTAGGAGCTTTCACAACAGGGGAAATATGCCTGGAAGCGGATTTCCGGGCGGCAGCCCGGTACCAGTTGATCATCCCCGTGATCGCCCCCGGCTGTGACCAGGCTTCCCTATAGCGGTCCTGTTGGTCTTCGGGCCAATATCCCGGCATGGCCTGGTTCAGGAAGCGCCAGTTCCCTGCCCTGGAAAAGAGTTCTGGAAGGCGGGGGATCTGGAAAAAACCGGTATACCAGCTTTTGAGCATCTGGGCGGGATGGGTCAGTAAGTAGCTCCTGAACACGGCTGGATGGGGAACATTGGCAATGGCCAGGCGTTTGACCCGCCCTGGATTTGCCAGAGCCAGATTCCAGGCAACGATCGCGCCCCAATCATGACCGACCAGGTGGAACCGGTCCAGGCCTTGTGTATCTGCCAGTCCCAGGATGTCGTTCACAAGCTGCTCGATCTGGTAGCTGGCTATACCTTCAGGTTTGTCGCTCAGGTTGTATCCGCGCTGGTCAGGGGCGATGACGCGGAAGCCGGCTCCGGCCAGGGAGTAAATCTGGTTTTCCCAGCCGAACCAGGCTTCTGGAAAACCATGCAGGATGATCACAGGTTCGCCATTAGCGGGGCCGGCCAGCGCGGTGTGCAGGCGAACCCCATTGGTTGAAATATGCTCAAAGTGGATCTTCATGATCCCCTTTTCCAGATTCCATACATGAATGTCAGGCTGCTGACTGCCAGGTATACCAGCATCATTGGGAGGCCGCCCCAGTTTGCCTGGGTTTGGGGGAAGCCTGCACTGTAGAACCGGGTCGCCAGCCCACCGACCAGGTATGCGGCCGGGATCAGGCCCAGCAGGATCAGGGCCAGCTCGCGGGCTTTCCATCCGGTGAGGATCAGGGCGGCCCCGGTGATGTAGTTGGAGATCCCGAAGACACCCATCAACCGCAGCAGGTCAAAAGCCTGGGGCGTGCTGAGATCCAACCCGGCTATGCTGGTTGCCGCCAAATTGAGCAGTAAGGTGTGGATGATTCCCCGGAGAATGTCCAGGACACCCAGGGTAATGGCAATCCAGGAGACAATTTTGGGGATATTCTGAGAGCTTTTCATACTACCAATCATACCAATCTTTGAGAGGATTTCTAAAAAACCACGTATATCACTAACAGACATAAATTTCCTGCGCGATTCCTTAACCTCATGGGATGGTGCAGCCGACAAAATTGGAGAGAAAACCATGCGGCAAATGACCAAAGTATTCGTTCTTGTGCTAGTTATTGCAGCCATTACCACTGCCTGCGTTGTTCCTGGTAAACCCCGCTTAATTCAGGGATCAGGGAGAATCATCACAGAAGACCGGGATGTCAGCGGATTTGATAAAATCCATGTTTCCGGGGTTGGCAGGATCATCCTCACCCAGGGCACGAAGGAATCCCTCAGTATCGAGACTGATGATAACCTGATGGAATATATCAAAACTGAAGTGAAGGGAGATACCCTGGAGATCGATTTTACAGATGACGTTGTCTTATCCCCGGGCGGGAGAGATGTCCTTGATCCAAGCGCTGGATTCACCTTCAGGATCAGCGTGATCAACCTGGAAGAGATCTCGGTCTCCGGCGCCGCGGATATTCAGGCAGAGAAGCTGAAAACCGACCGATTCAAGATTAATCTCAGCGGCGCGGGGGATGTGAATTTTGATGACTTGAACGCAAACCAGCTGGAAGTAGTGGTGAGTGGAGCGGGGAATGTGGACCTGGCCGGCAAGGTTGAAAATCAACACATTGATTTGAGCGGGGTGGGGCTTTATCAGGCTTTTGACCTTGAAAGCCGGGAAGCTTCTGTGATCATCAGCGGCGCGAGTGGCGCGAACTTGTGGGTCACTGGTAGCCTGGATGTGATCATCAGCGGGGCGGGGGATGTGGAATATTACGGAAGCCCTTCGGTCAGCCGTAATGTCAGCGGCCTGGGAAGGATCCAGAGTCTGGGCGATAAATAAGATAGAGAAGGGACGAAGTCCCCAGCCTCCTCGGTTTAGGCGCAGGTCATTGTATGTCGCTGCCTGTTTCCAGGGGGACTTTTCCACCCTGCCAGATGGATACGCCGTCAAAAGCCAGAGTTAAATAGTAGTACCCGCTGATTCCAGATTCACCGGTTGGTTCCTCGGGAAGTTGGATGGGGATGGAGTATACGTACTCCGCGCCTTCATCTAGTGTAACCTGGTCCTGTTGGGTATAAATTACTGCTTCATCCTGGCAGAATCCAAGTAGGCAGGGGAGAAATAGCAATAAGCCGCTAAACAACCATTCCTCCGGGTCCTGTTCTGCGTAGCGGATGCTGAGCTGGATGGAATGGATCAAGGGGTCACCTGCCAGCGATTTCAATTTCAAATCCACGACATAGGGGGTTTCCGGCTGAACTGTATCCACTTTGAGCCCATCCGCTGACCAACTGGCGACTTTAACCTCAACTGGTGGGAGGTAAAGATCCTTTTCCATCTCTGCCAGTGAGACTCCGCGCAGCAGCACTTCAGCTCTGGCGGAGATCTCCAGGGGAATATAATCCCCTTCAGGATCTTCTTTTTGGATCCATGTGTACCCGGACGGCAGGAAACTCAGACTGAGAGATTGCTGATTTTCCCCTGATGAATCCCAGGAAACAGTTTGACAACTTTCAGCCAGTATGATCGGGCTGGTTTGGTTTGTGCCGTAGTCACGACTTTCCACGACTTCCAAACACAGAAGGCTTTCCTCCAGCTGGCCCTGCACCAGCCGGGCATCCATCTGAGCCTGGATCTCATTACCTGGCAGGTAACTATTCTGAGGTAGAAACCAGTCCAGCTCCACGGTTACCTTGGGCAGGATCCGGCCTTTGCTGATCTCAACCCCCTCCGGTCCTATCACTGGCATGTCATTTAGTTCTCCCTGGACGAGTTTGCTGCCAGGAGCTGTGGCCTGCGCGTTAATATTATAGGCCTGGTAGTTTTCAGGGATAAAGGACTCGTCAAAATCCACAACCACCCAGTGCTCTGAATAGGCTTCCACCCTGCCGCAGGATTCCTGGTTTTCGATCAGCTGATTGCCCTCGCTATCATAAAACATGACCGAGACGACACAATCTGTCACTGGCCCTGGATTGGGATTCACGACATAGACCCAGAACTTGAGTGAGCCATCCTGGTTTTCAAGATACTTATCCAGGCGTATTGCGAGGCTTTCCGGCTGGAATGGCCAAGGTGTGGGGGTTGGAGTCACTGGCTGTTGGGTGTTTGTAAAAGTGTGAGCGGGTTCAGCTGAGGTACCAGTTTGTGCAATTTGAGTATCCGGAGGTCCATACCCGATATCAGCCTCTCTATCGCAGGCCGGGAGGGATATCAGGGAAATCAACAGAAGGATACGCAGGAGAGTATTCTTAGTCACGGCTATTCCTCCTTGAAGTCGGTTACTTATCCTCTGGCGGAGAAGCCATGATTGACCCCAGCTGAAAGTGTATCTATTGCAGGTCGCTGGCGAGGAACTCAGATAATACTGTTTGTATATTTATTATACAGCCCATAAATTTAAGCCCAGATAACCGTCATCACTGCAGCCACGGCAGTGATGATCAGGGAGATCACAAAGGTCACCCGGATGACCTGGCTTTCTTCCCCGATGCGGTCGATGCTGGCGGCCGCGTTCTGGAGTTTAGCGGGGGAGATCACGCTGGCCAGGCCGCCCCCGATCCCGCTGCTGGCGGCAATTAACAACCCGAGGGCGCCGATCTTCTCCGCTGTGCTGAGATGGATGCCGGTTAACATGGCAATCGCAGAAGTTTCAGAGCCGCTGATAAAACCTGACAGCAAGCCCAGAAAGGGTGCCACGGCGGGATAGAAACGGCCAAAGGCCTGGCTGGCAGCACCGGCTATCACCACTACCATATTTCTGGCCGGATCGACCAGCTCCCAGGAAGCGTTTACTCCCGAGTGATTGATCAGATAAGCAATGGCGAAAAACACTGCAGAAGCCAGCATGGGCCGGGGTGCGCGTTTGAGCCACTTTTTCAGGGAAACTTTCAATATTGAACGATCAGCTCTCAAGAAAGGCAGCGCCAGCACAGTGCTGACCAGAATCCAGAAGTAAGCCTGCCAGAAGAGGCGGATCTTTTCCGGGGTGCCGGGGATGATCTCCAGCGTCATGCTCCAGCGGTTAAATACCAGCTGGAAGAAGGGCAGGAAGGGCGCGTTAACCAGCAGGGCGAGGACCGTGAGGATGATCCAGGGGGAAACGGCACTGGCCAGGGAGAGCTTTTTCTCTGCGTCCAGGTCCAGATCCGAAAGTCCTTCCCGACTGCGGAGGGGTTTTCCAGCCAATTTCATATAGATCAGCATGACCAGGATCACGCCCAGGCCGGCGGCAATCCCGGTCAGGGTGACCAGGCCGAGGGCGTTCATGCCGATGGCGATGAAACCTGCGGTAGTGCCAGCCAGGACCGTGGGCAATAACCCCCGCCAGAGCAGCTGCCAACCACCGGCCAGCCAGAGCATGGCCAGGGCAATGCAGGTGCTGATCACCGGCATGAAGCGGGCAAAATACCCGCCGACTTCCTGGACCGGCAGGCCAACGAAATTGGCAAAGACCACCACCGGGATGCCTAAGAGGGCGTAGGTGCAAAGGGCGTCATAACCCAGGGAGGGCAGGGCGATGGCCACAAAGGAGGAATATCCCAGGGCGATCATGATCGGCGGCAGGATCGAGACCGGGGTAGCCCCCAGGGCAGCCAGGGTGGTGCCGATGCCGACATTGAGGATCAGGATCTGGGCAACGCGGTCGCCCGGAGCGATGGTTTTGAGATAGGCCACCACCCGGTCAATCGCGCCAGCTTCTTTCATGATTGTGATCTGAAGCAATGAAGTGGCGACCATGATCGTGATCGGCAGGGATGCCACCAGCCCTGAGAGGCTGATTAATAATGTGTTGATAAACGGGGTCTGGAAGTACAGCCAGGCAATGAGCAGTGTACAGACCCATCCTGCCAGACCGGCAATGTCAGCCGGGATCCGCCGCCAGACCAGCAGGATCAGGATGAGCAAGATGGGAAAGAGGGCCAGGAGAGTGGAAAGGGGATTCATAGTTACCCTCGCATAGAAAACTTGACGACCTTATCCTATTTTACACGTGTTTTGGCGTTCAGCTTGCCAAGTGTAAATACAAACTGCGGATCGGTGAATAACGATCCGCGGCTAAAAATCCTGGGTCCGATATCTTATTTATAGACTTGAATTGGGGCGCAGAGCCAGTCTCAATAATGATCTGAATATACCCAGATCACGTATTCCCTTTCCATATTAACCTCAAATAATTTGATGTAGGCGGATTCTTCATCTTGAGCTAATTTCTTGGGGGTTGTACCAGGTAGCCAGGGAGTAACTGATCCCGGTGCCTTCAGCGGCTTCGCAGTGGGTTCCCTGCCCACCGCAGTTCTCTTCTCTCCACAGGGAGTGATCCTGAGAGGATCCTTCGCTGAAATAGCTTCCTATTGTCATACTGGCTGGCAGGTCTGTATCGTTGTGAAGCACAAAGAGGTATTCTCCGAATTTGATCCCGGATTGGCCGTCCACTTCACACTCCTCCCCGTCAATAAATATTCTGAATGTCGGGTCCATCTCTTTAAGGATATCCAGATTGGTGGGTTTGGAAGAGGTAGCGGTTGTTTCAGCCAGTGGGGGAGCGGCAGAAGGAAGTGTCTGATCTCCGGAGAAGGGACTGCAAGCTGTGAGGCATATACTAACAGCCAACCCTAAAAAGCTTAATATCACCTTCATACTTGAAGACTTCATCACATACCTTCTTAAGAATGGGGATAAAGAAAGAATCAGCAACCCCATTATTCAGGATTGCTGAATGAAAGAGTTTATTGTGATTGAAGATCAATGAAGTAATGCAATGGGACGTGCTTTTGATAATGGCATGTCAAGTACCAATCCGCAATCATCCTGTTGTTTTCCTTCGACGTCAGGTTTTTTCATAAGTACGCCGCAGGCAGGCTGCCAGGTGAGCAGGTATCACAGCCCGGGCAGGCAGGGATCTCTCCCCAGGGCTATCACTACCGGGCCAATCAGGCCGCTCCAGGAGCCGATTTTGGAGATCCAACGTCTGTTTTGCGGTGGAACGGGAGTCGATTGGGCCATATTGGGTATGCTAATTCAATTTATGAAGGTTCGGGAAAACTGCCAGTCTGAAGAGGAGTAACAGCAGGCAGCCGAGCCCGGAGATCAAGGCCGCTGTAGGAGCGCCAATCTGGTCGCCCAGGGCGCCCATCAGCAGCGAGCCCAGGGGATAAAAACCACCCAGGGCCCAGGTGTAGGTGCTGATCACCCGGCCTCTCAGATTATCAGGTACGATGGTCTGGATCATGGTATTTGAGATCACCAGCTGGGTGATCAGGGAAAATCCCATCACGGTCATCAAGGCCATACTGATCCAGGGTGTCCGGGAGAGAGCTAATCCCGCGATGCCCGGTCCGATCAATACCCGACTGAAGAGCAACAGCTTGCCTTTGTGGAAATGGTCTCCGAAAAAGATTAACAGGGCTCCGCCTAACAGGGCGCCTACCCCCTGCCAGGAGAGCATATGACCAAATCCCTCCACGCCGATCTTCAGGATATCCTTGGCGAATACCGGGACAAGGGTCAGCGACCCAAATCCCACAAAGCTGTAAACGGCGACCATGGTCACCAATCCCATGATATCCTTTTCACTGGCGAGATATTGAAATCCCTCCCGCATCTGGTTCAGATTGGACTCGCGAGATACTGAGTAATCGAGGGGTTTCAGTCTCATCAGAACCAGGGCGGCGATCACTGCCAGGTAGGACAAACCATTGATCGCGAAGGTGGGCGCTTCCCCCAGGGCAGCAACGATCGCTCCACCAATGGCTGGACCAATGATGCGGGCGACATTAAAGATCGAAGAATTCAGGCTGAGCGCGTTAAGCAGGTCGTTTTTATCGTCATCTACCATCTCGGATACAAAAGCCTGGCGGGCGGGCATGTCCAGCGCACTGCCGATGCCCAGGGTAAAGGAAAGCACCAGGATATGCCAGTACTGGACCAAGTCCAGCCAGGTCAGGGCAGCCAGGACAAACGCGCCAATCATGAACCAGCTCTGAGTGAAGATGATCAATTTTCGGCGGGGAAGTTGGTCCACAATCACGCCCATAAAGAGAGAAAGCAGCAGCACGGGGAGGAAGCTAATGAAAGTCACCAGCCCCAGGCTGGTCTGGGAACCGGTGATGCGGTAGACCAGCCACTGCTGGGCAGTGGACTGCATCCAAACCCCGATCACGGATATCAGCTGGCCCCAGAAAAAGAGCCGGAAATTGCGGTGGTTTAAGGCACGCAATGATCCCGTCAGGCTTAAAGATCGCAAGATTCGAGTCATGTATATCTTATCAGGTAGATTTCATCAATTTTGGAATGGTAAACCAGGCCGGCTGATTTGGGTAGTGCATTTTGGTTAATCCTTCTCTGCGGGTTTTTTGTCCAGACCCAGTTCCCGATCCAGGAACCAGGAGCCTTTGCGGTGCCCGGCATTTTTGGGCGCCCGGTCGTAGTAGAGATCAAAGATCCTGCCGCTTGTGGTCAACACCCGGAAGTAAAAACGCCCCACGCCCCAGGACCCGCGGCGGCGGGCTTTGGCGGCGTTGTGGGGACGCATGTTGCGGGCCATTCGCCCCCGGCGTCCAAAATCCTGCCATTCGCTGAACACAGACTCCACCCGAAAGTCCTGCCCATCCCACTGGAAACTGTCCGGTGGACCGGGCTTTTTCTCCAGGGCAGGTTTGACTTCAAATCCTACCTGGATTTCCTTCCCGATAAAGCGCAAGGGTTTCAAGGTCATGGGTTTAATTCTCCAAATATTGCAAGATAATTTCCCTTCTATTATAGGGGATGTTCAGGGATTAATGATCTCGCTCGAACCATTGCCAGACAGTGGGTAAACCTTAGTATAATTCAGCCAGATTTCTAGTAACTCTGGAATGGAAATGAGCTTGACAAAACGGCTGGCAAAATCACGTTTATTTACTTCGATCACTGAATTGGAGGACCAGCTGGCTGCCAGAACGGATACCGTTCACCCGGTGGAGATTTCCCCAAAGCGGTTCGATATTATTCAGGGCAAGCTGGAATCGACCGAAGGAAGCCCTCCTGTCCGGCTGCTGCCCTGCATACTCCAGTGCCTGTCTGGTATCAAGGAATCATTCCTCACCCTGGCCGAAAACCCGGCGGATCCAAAAACCAAAGCTTCTGCGGATTTCATCCAGGAACTCGAATTGAAGGCTTACGCCCTGGGCGCCAGCAGCATCGGTTACACCCAACTGCCCGAGCGCTGGGTCTTCCAGGACAAGGCGGTCCTTTATAAAAACGCCATCGTGCTCTCCATGGAAATGGACCAGGAGGGAATCAACAGCGCCCCAAGCGTGGCCTGCATGAAAACGGTCATGGAGACTTACCGCGACTTGGGCCGGATCAACAATCAGCTGGCCGCTTTTTTACGGGAGCGAGGCTACGGTGCCCATGCGGGACATCCGTTGAATGGATTGGTCCTTTATCCACCGCTGGCGCAGATGGCTGGCCTGGGCTGGCTGGGCCTGAACGGGCTGCTCATCACACCCGAACACGGTCCCCGGGTCCGCTTGGCGGCGGTTTTCACCAGCATTGAGAATCTGCCCTTTAATGAGGGCTCCGACCACAGCTGGGTGCGGGATTACTGTGAAAACTGCCGGATCTGCCATATAAAATGCCCCCCCGGGGCTTTTTATGAGGACCCGGTGGAGCATGCAGGCGGACAGGTGACCTATATTAAGAACGAGCTGTGTTTTCCTTATTTCAATGCCTATCACGGCTGCTCGGTCTGTGTGAAGGTCTGCCCTTTCAATCTGCGGCCCTATGAGAAGATCAAGGCTGGATTCACAGCAACTCCTTGATTGATAATTCCCCCTTGATCCGCGATTAGGCTTCTGGATATTAGCGTGTTTTTCTGGGAGCGCTTACGGCGAGATTACATGGAAAACATAAACCCTTTCTTTTCCCAGTAGAGTGCCACGCTGCTCAGAATCAGGAGCAGAATCATTGTCTGGATTCCGATCAACCACAGCGGCGCTTCAACATACCACCAGGGGACTCCAGGCAGCACAAAGAGCCCGGTGACCAGGAAGGCCAGCAGATACAGCAGGAGTGGATTGCGTCCCCAGGCGCTGAAGAAGGGCAGTTTGTAATTTGCTAAATAAAAGATTGAAAAGACCAACCCGCTGAATCCCAGAGTGATCAGGTCATAGGAGGCAGAGACGCGGTTCTTGCTGACCGGCACCAGGATCGTCAAGGCAAAACCAGCCAGGAGGAAGGCCAGGGAGAGCTGGGGGAAAGACTTCCGGCGTTTTGGATCATGGAAGATGTCCCCTAAGACAGTGCTTAGGATCAGGATTGCTGCCCAGCTCAAGGTGCCGGGCAGCCCGCCGTGCTGGGAACCCAGCACAACCTCCAGCCAGAATTGATCCAGAAGGATTTGATAGAGAGCTAACAAGCCCAGGCCAACTCCCAACCGGGTCCAGGTGGGGGTGGAAATCACTCCCAGGGTCAACAGGCCGGCCAGCCCGATGGACTGCAGCACTCCCCAATCAAGCAATTCGGTCTTGATTCCCAGGGCGCTCTGGCCGGCGGTGATGATTGCGCCCAGGCCGATGAACGCCAGGTAGCGGCGCAGGAAATGCCCCAGCGTGATCTTGAGACCGTCCTTCTCGCAGCGGCGCAGGTAGGAAAGGCTGTAGGTGAGGCCAATCGCGAAAATGAACACCGGCGTGCCCAGATCAGGGAAATTCATCCCGATATCTGGGACATGCTTGAGCCAGTCCGGGATAGTCTCAATCCCGGAGAGATAATTGATCACCACCATCAGGATGATCGCAAATCCCCGGAACTGGTCGATGGCTTCGATTCGCTCGACAATCTGGTTGGAAATCTTAGCCATATCCCTCCTTTTCTCTCATCATACAATCATTAATCATTCTTGTACAGAAAGCGGGATCCTTCCAGGATCGCGCTTCCTGAAAGTACAGGAGATACTGAAAAATCAGTTAGAATATAGCCATCCCAATGTTTTTTATAGGAGTTCACATGCCAAGCCAGACCCCTGCTGAAAAGCTCAAAAGTGATCTTCAGAGCCTGCAATCCTCCCTGCGGGACCTGCAGTCCTCAGCGCGCTTGACGGACCTGCGCGATCGCCTGGAGGATCTGGGGGGATCGGTAAACGGGCTGGACCAGCGCATAGCGGACCTTCGAAAAAAGGGCTATGCCTTTGAAAAGGAGCTAGAAGTTCAGGCAGCGGATTTCGTGAAGGGCTGGGCAGGCATTGCCCCTGACCTGGAGCAGGAGATTTCGCGAGAAGCTGCTGGCCTGGCCCGATCCCTGACTCCACTGGAGACGCGGTTGGCGGGCTTAACCGGTGATCGCAGTACCCCAGCTGCCCTGCTGCCGAGGGTTGAAAGGCTCAAATCTGAAGTGGAAATTCTGGAAGGGCGGATCGAAGCCATCGAGGAAAACATCCGCGGGGCTTATGACCAGTTCCATAGCGATGTCAATCAGCTGGAATATCATCTGGGGCGCCTGGAGTGGACCTTAACGGAACTCAGCGAAGCCAGCTTCCAGCTCTTGGCAGCCGAATCGGGGATCATGGCGGTCAAGGCAGTCTGGGCCAGGGAAGGCAAACAGACCAAGGAGGACCCTGAGGGCGTCCTGTTCCTGACTGATCAGCGGATACTCTTCGAACAGAAAGAAAAGGTGGCCACCAAAAAAGTGCTCTTTGTGGTCACGGAGAAGGAACTGGTCCAGGAGCTGCTCTGGGAGGTGCCGGTGGTGCTGGTAGAGGAAGCCAGATCCCGTAAAGAGGGATTCTTGAACAAAGACGATTACCTGGAGCTGACCTTCGAAAGCAGGGCGCCTATGGATAAAGTCCACCTGCACATCTGGCAGCGGGGGGATGATTGGGTGGCACTGGTCAACCGCGCCCGAGCCGGAGATTTCGATCAGACCCGGGCCATCCCCATCGACAAATCCCTCCTGGAAAGGGTCAAGAATGCCCCCACGAAATGCCCCTCCTGTGGGGGAGCGATCAACCAACCCATCCTGCGGGGCATGGAGAGCATCCACTGCGAGTACTGCGGGGATGTGATTCGGATTTAATTTCCGGACGCGGTCTGTCCGGTATCTAGATATCATTCAGGAGTTCTCCATCACGGATCAATTATGCTAAATCGCCTGAAGGACACCTATCACAGCTTCCCGCGTTTGTTTTGGGTTGTTGTAATGGTTTCTTTTATTGACCGGCTGGGAGGGAATATGCTCTTTCCCTTCTTCTCGCTGTACATCACCGATCACTTTAACGTGGGCATGACCCAGGCAGGGTTTTTCCTGGGAACCATGTCCGCTTTTGGTTTGATAGGAAATATGATTGGCGGCGGTTTGACTGATAAATTCGGCCGCAAAAACATCATCATCGGCGGATTGATCTTCAGCGCGCTCAGCACATTGACCCTGGGCTTGGTAGATGAGTTTTCCCTCATGATCCCCCTGGCGGTGTTCATTGGGTTGCTTTCCAGACTGGCCGGTCCAGCCCATCAGGCCATGGTAGCTGATATCCTGCCGGAAGAGAAGCGCCAGGAAGGCTTTGGTATTCTTCGTGTGCTGGCTAACCTGACCTGGATCATCGGGCCCATCGTCGGCGGTTTTATAGCTAACCGGAGTTTTTTCGCGCTCTTTGTGATCGACGCGGTAGTCAGCTGCTTGGTGGCTTTCCTGGTCTTTTTGAAGATCCCGGAAACTAAACCGGAGACTGGGCAGGAGGCGGAGAGCCTATTTAATACATTTAAGGGTTATGGCACAGTGATCAAAGATTATGCCTACATAGTGTTCATGATGGTATCCATGCTGATGCTGCTGGTCTATCTGCAGATGTATAATACCCTTTCCGTTTTTCTGCGCGATGTTCATGGCATCAGCCCCCAGATTTACGGCGTGGTGATGACTTCCAGCGCGATCACTGTGATCCTTTTCCAGTTTTACACAACCCGGGTAATTAAAAATCGACCTCCCTTCCTGATGATGGCCCTGGGCACCTTCTTTTACATGCTTGGCTTCGGGATGTTCGGTTTCGTCGCTACAAATTGGCTGTTCGCAATGGCTCTGGTGGTGATTACTATCGGGGAGATGATCGTTATGCCCACTTCCCAGGCCTTGGCGGCCAATTTCGCTCCTGAGGATATGCGGGGGCGCTATCTGGCTCTCTTCGGCCTGGCCTGGTCCATACCATCCATTATTGGGCCGAGTGCATCGGGGATGATCCTGGACAACTTCAACCCCTTCCTGATCTGGTACCTGGATGCCGGCATTGCAGCTGTGGCCGTGGGGGGATTTTACCTCCTGCACCTGTGGCTGGGGAAGAGGGAGATGTTCCGACCGCGGGCGACCTCCGAGGTCTCGGCCTGATTCTGGGTTTTTCATCGAGAGAAATGCCGTTAATGGAGTAAAGTGACCTCGGAGGTCACTTTTGCCAAGGGATCAGCCCAAAGCACTGCTTATCTGCCATTCATCAACTTTTTCATTCCTGAAATAGCCTTTCCTTAATGTGTCTTCGTGTTACTTTCACGGCATCTCTCCGATAGAATCAATGAAAAATAACATACAAGGTCTTCCATCTTATTGAATCTCCGCAAAGTGTCCAGGAAGAAAGATGCTCGAGGAACCGAAAATTGACTCCCATAATGCAGATCTCCCGGAAGATGAAGATACTCTTGTCCGGCATTCCCAAGAGAACCCAGCAGCGTTCGGACCTATCTTCGATTATTACGCACCACGGGTTTATCGCTATGCCCTGCACCGCATTGGGAATGCAAGTGATGCAGAGGATGTGACATCCCGTACCTTTACGGATGCTCTTCAGGGTCTCGATCGATATCGACCGAAACGTCAAGGGTCTTTTGGAGGTTGGCTCTTCACCATCGCTCGACGCCGCTGTGCCGACTATTTTCGAGTTTCTAATCCCCTTCCTCTGTCAAACTTCAATCTCAAGGACAATGCGGCAGGACCATTGGACGAGGTAATTTCTCGCGATGAACAACGTCGGCTCGAGGGATTTCCGGTTCATATTCTTCAGGCAAGGATTGTGATGGCTCCTGCATTTATTCAAGGGATGACCAAAGACGTGAAGGCGATTGAATTCACAGTTGA
>Ga0164313_10001254_pt1 | contig 22376 bp, 28 predicted proteins | sample GuaBasSedimGuay4_FD_113735 | JGI IMG/M metagenome (GOLD analysis project Ga0164313, IMG submission 113735) | Subseafloor sediment microbial communities from Guaymas Basin, Gulf of California, Mexico - Guay4, Core 4569-4, 0-3 cm | ecosystem: Environmental > Aquatic > Marine > Hydrothermal vents... | reverse complement strand
CCTGGGCAACGTCAACACGGCGCGAGTAGCGCACGGGCTTGCCAACGTCGAGCGTTTCGAGGAGTTGGAGTTCTTCCCCGTGCGTGTCGATCAGTTCAGCAAGCCTGATGAGCGCCTGTCCCCGGTCACGCGGCGCAAACCCCGACCATCGGCCGTCCTCAAATGCCGCACGGCCGGACACGACGGCGTCATTGATGTCGTCTGCCTGTCCTGACGCGACTGTCGTGATCGTTTCACCGGTCGCAGGATTCACTGTGTCGAAACGTTCACCCGTGCGCGCCTCCCGCCACTCCCCATCGATCAGGATGTTCGTGCGTGGCGTGACCGATTGGGCTGCCAGCGTCCAGTCCTCGAGTGTCCTGGGTGTCATGTCCGTTCCTCGGTGACCCTGTGCCATCGCATCCGCATGATGGTTGGGCGATCCGATCCAACTCCGAGGTCGGACAACACAAGGTCTGTTGTGCCGTCATCATTGTGGTTCCATTCGATATGACGCACCTGTGTTCCTCCAACCCAATTGGGGAAGAGGCTGACCTCGACATGGTGGTGGACCTCATCGCCGACGATGTCGTAGCTTCCAGCGTACGAGAGGTATCCGGCGGCTGCCGATGCCCTGTCAAGTGCCGTCGCCTCGTTGAACGTGCGAGTGCCCATCGGCTCGCGGTCTGTCTTCATGAGCGTCGCGACCATACGTCCCTCATCCGTGTAGGTGATGAGGCCTCTGGCCTTACCGCCGAAAGGGCGGGCGACGCGTCCGTTGCGCATGGTGACGGTCCAGTCGATAAGCCGCCATGTTCCGATCAAGTTGTGCATTGTGGGGACGATACATGAAAGGAAAGCCAAAAGCGGAAGAGAGCACAGAACACAGAACACAGACAAGAAGAAGACCCGAAGTCTGGAAGCGGCTGATGGCTGAACGCTGATGGCTGATGGCTCTTTGTGCCCTACCCTCCCGGTTCCGGTCCTGTAGGGAGAAACGGTGTCTATTCGGCTCATCACGCTTACGATTGTCGGGTTCCTCCTTGGCGCGCTTGCGGCGGGCGGAGTCGGTGTTCGTGTGATCCGTGAAGTGCGAGCACTTGACGATGCAACGTCGTTGCCAGCGCAGAACATCGCTCGTGATGACGGCTACCACACAGATCCAACTGAGACGCTGATCTCGTCTGTAGCGCTTGTGCCCGTGACCGCAACCTTCGGAGATGATGGCTTCTCGATCTCCTACGAGATGACATCGATCGCTCCGACCCTCGGCACTGAGGATTCACAGGATGATCAGCCGCTCTATCCGAAGCGCTGGCTGGTGGAGGCCCTTGGTGGCGAGTTCGAGGGTATCCAGGAGAACGCGAACGAGTCGGTGGCAGTTTTCCCGTTGATGGTCGGAGGTTCGATCGACCAAGTTGATGCTGTGCGGGTCGTGGAAGCGTTCGTCCCAGCACCTTTCGAGACACCGGTGTCGATCTCTGGAGCTGCCCCGGAGACTTTGGTTGTGGCAGGTGTCGACCTTGTGCTCGTTGGTGAGTCGGACGATGGTGATACCACGACGATCGACGTCCAGATCGTGGCTGACGACGGCATCGTCAGAGATGTTCAGATTCTTGGCGATGGACCGGGTTGGTCCGAATCCAGCATTGCAGGGGACACAGTGACGCTGACGCGCAGTAACGACGTTGAGGCGGCTGAGTTCGACCTCATCGTGTTCGGAACAACGTGGGTGGTCATCGACGGTGAGTTCATTGTGAACATCGGATCCATCGATGAATGACACGGTCGAAGAGCGCACTGATGGCGAGATTCCGTGGAAACCACCGGTCATCGCCGCTATCGCCGGCGCCCTGGTGGTTGGATCCCTCGTCATCTTCGCTCTCGTCAACGGTCCCGTTGAGGACCCGGAGGCAGATGCGCTCATCTTGCAGCCAGTGCCGTCTGTGGATGTGCCAAACGGTTACACGCTCACGACCAATGACGGCGACGTTGGGCTCAAGGTTGAGTCGATGACGTCTGAAGGCGGATCGTCAACGGTCATCGTGTCGTCTGCAGTCAGAGGAACGACCGAACCCGCTGACTCCTCACCTCCGGATGTGGCGTACTGGGAGATGGAGTCGGATGGAGAGTCGACCGTGATGGACGTCCAGTTCGCGTCGGAAAGCGCCGTCGGCACGACAACGATCGTGTTCCCGGTATCAGATGCTGCGTCCGAACCGATCGTTGTAGCGCATCCGACTGCCTCAGTGGTCGCTGGAAGTGCCACGATGGAGGTTGGTCCCGATGCTCTTGGTGAACCCATTGCGTTTGGTCTCGAGTTTGAGCCTGACATTGCGATCTCCGGGGAGTTGGTCGTGGACGACGGTTGGGGCACAGTGGAGTGGACATCACCTGATGGCATGGTGGCCACCCTCGACGTCGTTGTCACGCTGGTTGGTACCGGGAACCCTGAGGGAGTGTCTGAACCTATCCGACTTGTCCCTGTCTACGACTCCGCGTTTGCTGGACCAGACTCCGTCATCATGAACCGGCCCTTGTATGGGTTCGGAGGGAGCTATGGGCTCCACTGTGACGGGAGAATTATTGCGGACGGCGGTCAGCTGACGTCGATCGTCATTGAACTCGAGGGAACCGTGGTTACGGAGACAGCCGATGCCCTGGTTCTCACGTTCGATCCCGCTGGTGACTGAGCATGCTCGCCCGTGTTGAATCCGTTATCTCGCTCTCCGCTGCCGGTGGTGGCGACTAATCTGGACTGTGAACCGTCAACAATCTCCTATGAACTGAGAGTCCATGTTCGAACACCCTGAACTTGCTGTCCAGGGCGCACTCGATGCGGGTGCCGCCTATGCCGATGCCCGTGTTGTGGTATCGCGCTCAGAGACCATCAACGTCCAGAACCAGAACCTCACCCAACTCGACCGTTCCGAACGTGCAGGGGTCGGAGTGCGGGCGCTGATCGGCTCGTCATGGGGATTCGCGGCTACAGCTGACTTGTCAGACCATGCCGTGCGGGCAGCGGGCGAACGCGCTGCAGCGATCGCAAAGGCCTCAGCGCTTGTGCCGGGACCACCGATGGAATTCGCTGATGTGCCTGTCCATCAGGCGTCGTGGGAGACCCCCCACACCGAGGACCCGTTCAGTGTGTCGCTGTCGGAGAAGGTCGATCTGCTCGTAGCGGTCACCAAAACGATGCAGGGGGTCAACGGTGTCAAGATCGCCACAGGCAACCTCACCTTCTGGGATACGGACAAGTGGTTCGTTTCATCCCAGGGGCATCGAATACACCAGCACATCGTTGAGAGTGGCGGCGGGTATGACGCGACCGCCATAGGGGAGTCCGAGACGCAGCGCCGCTCCTATCCCCAGTCCTTTGGCCAGTACGAAACCGGCGGCTACGAGGTCGTCCGCGGGTGGGATTTCGAAAGTCACGCACAGCGTGTGGCGGAGGAAGCCGTGGCACTCCTCACCGCGGACGAGATGGAGGAACGAGAGACGAATCTGATCCTGGAAGGGTCCCAACTCGCTCTTCAGATCCACGAGTCGGTCGGCCATGCGATCGAACTCGACCGGATCCTCGGCTGGGAGGCAGCGTTTGCGGGCACGAGCCACCTTGAACTCGACAAACTCGGTTCTCATCGATACGGCTCGGAGCTGATGAACATCACAGCCGATGCGACGCTATCTGGTGCACTCGGTTCCTTTGGATACGATGATGAGGGGACACCTGCCGGTGCCGTCGACATCGTCAAGAATGGCGTATGGGTAGGTGTTCTCTCCGGGAGAGATTCGGCCGCGATGGCTGGCCTGCCGCCAGGGGGAATGGTCAGGGCAGACGGATACAACAGGCTTCCAATGGTGAGGATGACGAACGTGGGGCTGAAACCAGGCACAGGCTCGCTCGCCGACATCATCGCGGACACCGACGATGGCGTGTACCTGGAGACGAACCGCTCGTGGTCGATCGACGACAAGCGTCTCAACTTCCAGTTTGGTTGCGAGATCGGCTGGGAGGTCAAGAACGGGAAGGTCGGCAAAATGCTCAAGAACCCGACATACACAGGGATCACGCCTCAGTTCTGGGGCAGCCTTGATCGCCTGGCCGGTGCCGATGAACACGTGCATTGGGGTACGCCGAACTGTGGGAAGGGGCAACCCGTACAGGTCGCCCACACAGGCCATAGTGCCTCACCTGCTCGATTCGCGAACGTACGAGTGGGGGTGAAGGGATGACCCGACAAGAGGAACTCGTCGAGGCGGTACTCGCCCTGGTCGCAGGTCGAGCGGACGCCGAGGTGTATGCAGATATCGGAACATCCTCACTCACCCGCTTCGCCAACTCCTTCATTCATCAGAACGTGTCTGAGGATGCTGCCGAGGTAAGCCTCAAGGTTGCCGTCGATGGCCGTGTGTCGAGTTCGACAACGACCGACACAACACCCGATGGCCTCGCTGCCTTCGTGGACGCGGTGATCGGGACCGCGGCCCAGCAGCCTGTTGATGACGACTGGCCAGGCATCGCCGATACCGCGAAGTACAAGCCGGTTGACCACTGGGATGAAGCCACGGCCGATGCAGAGCCTGTTGACCGTGCATTGGCGGTGAAGGCGTTCGTCGATGCCGGTGAGGGGATGCAAGCCGCCGGGTTCTGTCAGACAGAGGCTCGTGGGCATGCGTTTGGCAACACCAACGGTGTGAGAGCGAACGGAAGGTTCACGACCGCTGTCATCGACGGTATCCAACAGTTGACAACTTCGGCTGGTTCAGGGCATGCAGCCGGTTCGAGAATCGGGACGCTTGATGGTGAAATCGTCGGAGGGCTCGCGGCACAGCGTGCTCAAGACAGTGTGACCCCGTTCGATACGAAACCGGGGGAGTACGAGGTGGTTCTCTCCCCAGAATGTATTGCAACCATCGGGATCTTTCTGAATGCTTATGGATTCAATGCCAAGACCGCTGAAGAGGGGATGTCGTTCGTTGAACTCGGCTCGCAACAGTTCGATGAGTCTGTGAGTATCTGGGACGACGCAACCGATCCGAGAGCGCTCTATGTGTCATTCGATGTGGAGGGGACGCCGAAGAGGCGCACGGACCTTGTTGTGGACGGTGTCACCCGGTCGCTGCTTCATAGCCGGCGCACAGCCAACAAAGCTGGCATCGAATCCACCGGACATGCTATTCCTGGCGGCGATGTGTTCGGCCCGTTTGCGGTCAACATGTTCATCGGTGGAGGCGACTCCTCCGTGGAGGACCTGATCTCGAGTGTGGAGCGTGGCATCTACGTGTCGACCTTCAACTACTGCAGGGTCCTCGATCCCAAGTCGCTGGTAGTCACCGGGCTGACAAGAAACGGGACATTCATGATCGAGAACGGCAGGATCACCGGTGCGGTGACCAACATGCGGTTTACACAATCGTTCGTCAACGCTCTTGGCCCCGGAAACGTCCTGGGTATTGCAGACGATGCCCGGTTCGCTGACTCGGAGTTCGGGCCGCTGCTGGTTCACTCGCCGTCGATGCGACTTGCATCGTGGAACTTCACCGGAGGAGCAGACGGATGATGGATATTTTGGGACCCTTTGCAACGGCAGGACTGTTCGCCAACCGTGAATTGGCAGAGGAAGCATGGGAAGTGTTGACCGAGGCGGGGATCCCGGCCACTGTTGTGACAGACCCCGGCATCCTCGGCAAGTACTCAGTCTCCGTTGAGGTTGAACGCGAGGACCTTGACCGCGCTGTGGCGGTGCTGCAAGCGAAGTTGGCGGAGGACGCGACAGAGGAGACCGAGGGAGACCCTGGGACATCGTAGGTTCCGCCTTGGTAGGCTCGGAGGGTGTTCGGGTTTGTCTTCATCGGGGTTCTTGTTATTGCGGTGTTGCTCGTCGTTGTTTCCCAATCTCGCTGGGCGGGTAGCAAGGGGTGGGCGTACAACAAGCACAACCCCCGGCCACGCGGGGTTGGCATGCCGAAGATCCTTGATGAGATCTATCAACCGAGTGTCGAGCATGTGATCGAGCACGAGGCGTCGGAGCGGACCAAGGCGGATCGAAGCGAGTCGGGGGACACGGGCGTACCGGACTGATTAGGGCCCGGGTGTGGTGTTTTCGGCAGAGGAATTGGGTGTTGTCGCGGTCGGTTTCGTGGGTCTTCGGTCCCCCTGCGGTGAGGGACGGCAGAGGAGCGTTAGCGACGATGCAGGGGGACAACGCGAAGCCAACAGGCCTTGTGCTGCTTGGTGTAACCCCTTAGCTCGAAGACTTGCTTGTATCTCTCACACGGGGGATGCCAGAGGTTTCGACGGTCGTGTTGTAATCAACTGTCTCCGCGCCAGCATCGGATCTCGTATCCGGGGTTGCCGCCGTCCCTGAACGGGCCTCGTGCAACGATGCCATCAGCCGGGAGGTCATTGAGAGGAGTAGACGAGGTTGACCCCCCACCGGTCTGTTCAACAACGATGATGACATCAAGGGCTGTTCGGGCGATACGGAACAGTGTGTAGTCGTTCGGTCTGTTCTCCCAGGAGTCGCTCGGACCGAGGGGACCGACAACGTGTCGATCGTTGTCACCGTAGGTGACAACGCACCCAACCTCATTCGGCGTCATACCGTCGAACTGGCCGGGTTTGCCGTCCACGGAGGAGCAGGCCGCGACAGCGAGGGAGAGCCCGACCATGGTGACGAAGAGACGTAGATGCATCGACACCCTTTCCTTCACCTCATCGTACGCCAGATCTGGAGTTGCGCCAGTCGATGCCGAAGACATCGGCATCCTCAGCATCAGCAAGTCCGTCAGTCGCATTGGTATCGGCGTACTCGTCAGCTGTCGTTGTATTGCACTCGGTCACGAGCAGCGTCAACGAGGCGATGTGCCCTACGGATCGCCGCTTTTGCACGGCTGATGCGCACATTGGTCAGTCCGTAGTGTGCCTGATCTTTGTAGTCCGCGAGGTCACGTAGCGCCTTGGCGAGTGTGCGATCACCGGTAACACGCTCCAGGTAGTCCGCCGCTTCCCTATGGTCGGATCCCCGGTAGCGGGAACCTGCACTTGAGCAGCAGATCGCATCAGCTGCTGCGATTCCTGCGAGTACAGCATTACCGGTGGCGACTGTTGCTTCGGACCCGGTTTCATCGCTGAGCACGAGCTCGGCAACGTCGAGATACTGCTGTGCCTGATCCAACCGGGTTCGAGCATGGCGCGCCGTGCATGGTGCGCGCCTGCTTCGGGTCATCTGGGCGCGACCGGTTCAGCTGTGAGATCGCGAATCTCCGTGCCGGCGAGGGTTCGAGCGTCATGCTGAAGAGATGCGATGAGCGGCTGCTGATCGGCGGTGGCCTCGTTGAGCTCCGATTCGCGTAGGTCAACAATCTGGACTCGGTTGCCGGATATCGTCTCGACTGTGTGGGCAAGGTCCCCGACCTGACCTGACCACACCGGGTCATCCTCGTCGACGGTGTCTTCACGGATGATGAGGAGGTCAACATCGCTTTGGTGTGTTGCTGTCCTGCGCGCAGCAGAACCGAATATCGCGACGGATGCAGGTTGGATCGCCCACCCGGTCACGGCGTCGCGAATGGATGACTCCACATCTTCGGGAGCCGCGACGCTCGCAGTGATCCCGTTGGCCAACGAGTGGCTTCGGTTCAAGCTATAGGCATATGTCCGGCCGACCTGCTGGACGTCGACAATCCCGTGATCGACAAGACGACCCACCACAGCATGGACCTGTGCGTACGAACGTCCGGCGAGTTTTGCGAGCCTGTTGCCTGTTACCGGTTCGTGTGTTCGTGCGAGAACCTGGAGCACATCGGCATCGACGGTCGGGGAGATCGAACGTAATGGATTCTGCCAATCCATAGGCCTCCGTTATCGGTATACCGATAATGTTATCGGTATACCGATCATATCAGAGTGGACGTAGGGATGGAAGACGTCTGTTCGTGCTCGATGCCAACGGGTAGCGGTTCTCGGCCAGGCTGGCCGATCAACCGTGGGGAAGGCGTCGGTGCTCATGCTGCTGACGTGCAAGGTGAGAACGCATGCAACACTTCGGGTACTTGGGCTGTGTCTATGGGTATGACGGACGAAGAGATCTACGTCAAGTACCGAGATGAGCTGATCCGGTATGCGACAGCATCTTCATCAACCTCAAATTCGACCGCGCCGAGTTCGGTGCCGTCAACCCTGGTGCGCTGAAGATGGTCGAGTTCTCGAGACTCATCGAGATTGAAGGTGCACAACCCTTCACGATCTCGGAGGGCGAGATGCGTGCCATAGCCGCTGCCGTTCTTGAGACGATCAAGCCATGATCGTGCCCCTCGCCGCTATCGTTCGGTGATATGACACGTGTGTCTCACATCGGAGTGCTTCTGACGTTGCTTACGGTGCTGACCGCCAGCTGCACATCCTCGCCGACCGTCGACTTTCTTCCGTCAACGGTGACAACCTCCCCAGTCGTCTCAACGAGTTCTCCTGCATCAACAGTTACAACCACCACAACGGAGACCGGACGATCGGTTCGAACATTCGACGTGGGTGGCGTCGAGGTCGTTGTGATGACAGATACGGATGAACTGCCCTTCCGAGCGTCCGCTGTCGAAGTCACGGGAACTCTCATCGATTCCGGAGGTGGTCCGGAACTGTGCGCCGGAGCAGTGATGACATCGCTACCTCCGCAGTGCTCTGGACCGATCGTGGACGGACTCGACATGACGGGGTGGACAGAGGAAGCCCAGGGTGTGCGGTGGGGCGAGCGTACCGTCAGCGTCACATGGCCGCCCGTGGACGATCACGTTCAACTGATCAGTGCATCAGAACCTGAGTACACCGAATACGTCTATCCGCCAGGTGTGCTCCCATCCGAGTGTGCAGATATTGGTGCCTTCGTCGGATCGGGAGATGTCAACGAATACGCCCGCGGTCTCGGTGAGGTTTCAGGCGGCGTGTATGTGACAAACGAAAACGTCCTTGTGCTCCAGGTGACGGACGATCCGCAGCCTCATCGTGATGCGCTCGCATCTAGCGGCCGACAGGCATGTGTGATCGAGGTCGAGCGGAGCGAGGCCGAACAACGGGTGATCCATGATCAGATTGACAAGCAACTGGCGGCAGTGGTGTACAGTGGCAGCGTTTCGAGCCCCGGACCCCGAGGTCGAGTGGAGGTCGGCGTTCCGGTGGCGGACAGAGCGGCTGTTGAAGCCATCACTGCCCTTGTCGACGACCCCTCGGCGATCAGGGTGATCGGCTGGGCGATCCTGCTCGACGGTTGATTCGGCTCCTGTCCTGTCATAGCCAGGGAGTATCGTTTATTGCTCATGGCAGAACCTCTCAAGAATTCATTTGGACCAGATATCCCGGTGATCGTTGCAGGCATGGTTCTTGCTGTACATCCCTCGTTCGACAAGGAACGATTCGTCTCCCTCGCCCTTGACGGCTACGACCATCTCGAGCTGACTCCCCGAGCACGGCAGATCTCGGATGCGTTGGCCGAGACCCTCCCTGCGGATCGGCGGGAGGCTCTTGTGATCGTCACACGCTCCGTCGGCCCTGAGATCAAGGAACCTGAGCTCACGGGGATGGAAGGGTTCCGGTACCTGCCGTTCGTGTTCTTCGTTGCTGATCACGGCACGAGCCACTTCGAGGAGGCGATGGCCGCCCAGTACGAATTGACGAAGAGGTTCACCGCGGAATTCAGCATCCGTGCATATCTTGAGAGGTATCCCGACGAGACACTCGCCCGCCTCCGCATCTGGGCACACGATGACAACGTCCATGTCCGACGCCTCGTCTCAGAGGGGACTCGCCCGCGGCTTCCGTGGGCTCCACAGCTCAAGGGATTCCGTGAAGATCCAACACCTGTTCTTGAGTTGCTCGAACTCCTCAAGGACGACGAAGAGGAGTACGTCCGGCGCTCGGTCGCGAACAACCTGAATGACATCGCCAAGGATCATCCAGAAGTCGTTGTGCGAACTGCGGAGCTGTGGTGGACCGGAGACATGAATCGGCGTCGGCTCGTTCGACACGGTTTGAGGACGTTGATCAAGCAGGGCGATCCCGGTGCACTCGCAGTCCTCGGTTACGGCACGGATTCTCCAACGCGAATCGACAGCGTCGCAGTGGCACCCGAGGTCGTCAGCATCGGAGATTCCGTCCGCATCACGATCGAGCTTGTCAATCCGAGCGATCAGCCGAGCGAAGCACTCGTTGACATCGTCGTGCACTTCGTCAAGGCGAACGGGTCAACCAGTCCCAAGGTGTTCAAGGGAGGGGAGCGTTCGCTGCAGCCAGGAGACAGGGCCAAGGTCTCGAAACTGATCTCGGTCGCTCAGTTCTCAACACGAAAGCACTATCCAGGCACGCATCGCGTCGAGATCCAGATCAACGGCAGGCTCGAGCCAGGAGGCGAGTTCGAGATTCAGCCGACGGATGACGGATGACGGAAAACCCCGCCACGCGAAACGGCCCGGACTCTTTCGAGTCCGGGCCGTTTCTGCTACGTACCTATGTAGCTGGGAGGCAAATCCCTATGCGGTTGCGTCGGCGTCTGCCTTCGCTTCCTCCGAGGCGATCTCTTCACGGATGGCATCCATGTCGAGGCCTTCGATCTGGGTGATCAGATCTTCAAGAGCCTCGCCCGGGAGGGCGCCTGGCTGGGAGAAGATGCCGACCTGGTCGCGGAAGGCAACGAGCGTTGGGATCGAGCGGATGCCGAAGTTGGCTGCGACTTCCTGCTGGTCCTCGGTGTCGACCTTGGCGAAAACGATGTTGGGGTGCTTTTCTGAAGACGCTTCGTACGTGGGGGCGAAGGACTTGCATGGACCGCACCAGCCAGCCCAGAAGTCGATGAGGACAATCTCGTTGTCCTCGATCGTGGACTGAAGGGTCTCTTTTGTGATATCAATTGTGGCCATTGGCTCTGGTCTCCATCTGTGGGTGATCTGAGGGTACAACACCCATCATGGGGCTTGTATTCCAGTGTGAAGTATATACCCTTAGGGGTATATCGAAATCAGTCATCAGCCGTCAGCTATCAGCCATCAGCTCTGAAGGGCTCCCTCTGTCTTGTTCCTCGACGTCTCCCCCGACTTCGTCGAGGCAGAGAAGATCCTGTGTTCCCGTTCCCGTTCCTGTTTCTGGCTGATGGCTGATGGCTGACGGCTGTTTCCGTCGTACACTCTCGTTCGTGTCTGAAACCTCGCCGATCGTCGACCTCGAGTCAGTTTCCGTGCGCGTTGGTGCGACTCACATTCTGCGTGATGTCGCCCTCTCGATCAACGGGGGTGACGCCATTGGGATCTTCGGTGGCAACGGTGCAGGGAAGACAACTCTTCTGCGACTCATCGCCACGCTGATCATGCCAGCGTCAGGTACCGCAACGGTGTTCGGCGTCGACGTGGCAACCGACGAGCGATATGACATCCGGACCAGAATCGGATATGTGGGCCATACACCAGGCCTCTATCCGGAGATGACCCTGTCAGAGAACCTCGGGTTCGTCGCGCACGCCATGGGAATCGACGTGGCAGAGGCCGATCGGTCGCTCGCCGCTGTCGGACTCGCAGGTGCGGCTGATCGCAGGGCCGAGGTCTGCAGCCACGGGATGCAGCGCAGAGCGGAGTTCGCCCGTGTGCTCATGACAAAACCGGACCTCCTACTTCTCGATGAACCTCACTCTGCACTTGACGCGGACGCCGTCGACCTTGTCGATGCACTGGTTGCCCGCACCCTTGAGACTGGCGGCGCTGCTGTCCTTGTCTCTCACGACAAGGAGCGGGTCCTAAAGGTGGCGACGGAGTTCCATGAGATCACAGGCGGGACCTTGGCATGACGGGTTTCTGGAACCAGGCGTTCACGATCACCCGGCGGGACCTCGTGAGGGAGAGACGCTCGGGCGAGGTCTTGTGGGTGACACTTCCCTTTGGCGCGATCGCCCTCCTGCTCGTGCCGCTTGCGGTCGGCACGGACACGAGGACACTCGAAGCCATCGGACTGGGGATGTTCTGGGTGATCGTCATGCTGTTCGGTGTCCTGATAGCGGTCAGGCAGACCAACACGGAGACACAGCCCCAGCGAGATCAGGTTGCCCTATCGGGGATCGACCCCGCCGCCGCGTACGTCGGAAGATCGCTGGCAAGCTTCCTGCTTCTCGTGATCTTCGAATCAGTGCTCCTGATCGTTACGATCGCGCTCTACGATGTTCCGCTCGTTGGCTTTGGGTGGATGCCACTCGTGATCGTCCTCGTCGCCGCGGGGTTGTCCCTGCTCGGAACACTCGCCGCTGGCATCGTCTCGACGGGTCGCTCTGCGGCAGCACTTGTGCCGCTTCTTGTCGCTCCACTATCCGTTCCCCTACTCATCGGAGCCACCCAAACGTTCGAATCCTTACGCTTCGGCCGCAGTAGCCTTGCATGGATACTCCTGATGGCCATTGTGACCCTGTCACTTGCGGTCGCAGGGGTCCTGTCCGCACGCACACTTCAGGAGACTGGATGACATCGCCCGAACAGAGCGAGATGAGCCCATCATCGGTCTGGCCGTGGGTCATCATGGGAGTTGCCGGGCTTGTCACGTTCGTCGCCGCGATGTCGGTGTCGCCTGATGCCGTGCAGGGCCAACTCTCCCGCATCATGTACGTGCATGTGCCTTCGGCATGGCTGGCGTATCTCGCCTTCGGGGTCACCATGTTCGGATCAGGCATGTACCTGTGGAAGAAGAACCTGAAGTGGGACCGCCTGGCACACTCATCAGCAGAGATCGGTGTCTTCTTCACTGGACTCGCCATTGCTCTGGGGATGATCTGGGCCAAGCCGACGTGGGGGGTATGGTGGACGTGGGACGCACGGCTCACCCTCACCGCGATCATGTTCTTCGTGTATCTCGGCTACCTCGCACTGCGTCGCACCACCGACGACCTCGACCTGCGAGCAAAGAGAGCTTCGATCCTCGGAGTGGTTGCCATCATCCAGGTTCCGCTTGTCCACTTCTCCGTTGTCTGGTGGCGTTCGCTTCACCAGGCACCAACCATAATCAGGCCGGAAGGGCCCGAGATGGACACGTCGATGGCGGTGACTCTGCTCATCGCTGTTGTGAGTTTCACGGTCATGTACTCCGCGATGATGATCAAGCGGATGGAACTCGCCAGTCTCGACGATGAGCTGACGATCGAAGAACAGTCAGACCGAGGGCCAGCAGCCGGTGACGCGGTCGTCGCACCAGACCTCACAGGAGGTGCATGATGGATCCGTCGGTCGAGTGGAACTGGGTGCTCTTCGCATATGGGGTGACGTACGGTGCCCTGGTCCTGTTCACCACCTCAATCGCAGTCCGCATCACGAGGACCCGAACGAAGCTGGCTGCTAGACGATGAGGAGATACGCACGTTTCGTTATTCCTGCCGTTGTCATCATCGGTGTCCTCGGATTCCTCATGGTCAACCTGAGCTCCTCGCTCGTGTACTTCAACACACCCGCCGAGTTGCTGGAGCGGGAAGTGGACGCATCGCGTTTGCGGCTTGGAGGTCGCGTTGTGCCAGGATCGGTTGTCGAGAACGACACAACAGTGAGCTTCAGCGTCGAGGACTGTGAGACCTCGGTCCAGGTGATACACACAGGTGTGCCGCCGCAACTCTTCCAGGAAGGCATCGGTGTCGTCGTCGAGGGAGTCTGGTCCGGCGAGGCGTTCGAATCGGACACCATGCTCGTCAAGCATGACGAGGAGTACCGGACGGACGCCGAGGACTATGACAAGACTGATCACGCCTGCACTGAGTCATGATCGCTCTCGCCGGATACCTTGCGATCTTCATCGCTCTTGGTGCTGCAATTGGCATCGTCATCCAGGGGATTCGGTACTCGCGCACAGGTGACGCATCGAAGCTCAGGCTCCCTACGTCGGTCCTTCTTGGGGCAGCGATCACATCGTTCGTCCTGCTCGAGATCGGTATCCTCAATTCAGAGTTCTCGATCGCGTACATCGCCAACAACACATCGCTGACCACGCCACTGCTCTTCCTCTTCGCAGGCGCATGGGCAGCGCTCGAAGGTTCGATCGTTCTGTGGGGACTCGTCCTCGCAGGGTTCATCTGGCTGGTATGGAGACAGGTGGGTGACAACGACGGACTCGGCGTTCTCGCCCTCGCGGTCATGGGTGCCGTGGCGGTCTTCTGGTTCGGTCTCATGGCCACGGCTGCGAACCCGTTTGCAGTGTGTACACAAGCGGGATCGATCGGGTGTGTGGACTCATCGTGGTGGCCGTTCGTCGAGTCGGTCATGCCTGTTGATGGCAGGGGACCGAACCCGTTGCTCCAGAACAACTTCATGATGGCGGTCCACCCTCCTCTGCTCTATATCGGGTACGTTGGGTTCACCGTTCCGTTCGGATTCGCCGTGGCTGCGCTGATTCGGGGCGATTTCGGCCACACATGGCTCGACAGGACGCACCGCTGGTCACTCATTGCATGGGTGTTCCTCACGGCTGGCATCCTGATCGGTGCGTGGTGGTCGTACGAGGTGCTCGGCTGGGGTGGTTACTGGGCATGGGACCCGGTCGAGAACGCTTCGTTCCTCCCGTGGCTCACCGCAACAGCATTCATCCACTCAGCCATTGTGCAGCGCCGGCGGGGGATGCTTCAGGCGTGGAACTTCCTGCTTGTGATAGCGACCTTCGCTCTCACCATCTTTGGGACCTTCCTGACCCGGTCCGGGGTGATCGCCTCGGTCCATGCGTTCTCCCAGTCGGTCGTTGGCCCTGTTCTTCTCGGCCTTTTAGCCGTCATCGTCATCGGGCCCCTTGGACTGTTCATCTGGAGGTCAGCTGAGATCGCACAGGTTCCGCGCCTGGACTCCCTGTCGTCACGCGAGGGGTACATACTTGCGAACAACCTGCTGCTGTCCGTGTTCGCGTTCACTGTCCTGTTCGGAACCATGTACCCGCTTCTCGTCGAGGCAGCATCGGGTGATGAAGTTGCTGTCGGCCGTCCATTCTTCGACAAAGCATCCATACCGATCGCTCTGCTCCTGTTGCTGGTCCTCGGCATCGGGGCGGTTTCTCCTTGGAGGGTGGCGACGCCGAAACTTCTGTGGGAACGTCTCCGCCTAGCGACCGTCGTGGGTCTCATCGCGGGTGCCCTGGCTGTCGTGTCTGGGATCGATTCAACCTCGGTTGTGCTCACCATCGTGCTCACCTTCTTCGTCGTCACGGCGATCGTTGTTCGGTTCGTGTCCGTCGTGCGTTCCCGGCCTGGATCCAAGATCAAGGCTTCGGGGAAGGTCCTTCGCAACGAACCCGGCTACTGGGGAGGCCAGATGGCCCATGTCGGTATCGCATTGATGGCTCTCGCGATAGCGACCACCGGGGGACTTGCGACACGCAGCCTCGTTGCGCTGAACCAGGGCGAAACGGCGATCGTTGCCGGCTACTGCGTACGGTACGTGGAACCCGTGTCGAGGGTTGAACCAAACCGGACGGTCTCTGGCGTGAAGGTCGAGGTCATGGATGGGTCGTGCACCGATGTGATCGACACACTCGAGCCACGGCTCAATACCTATCCAGGCTCGTCGCAGGCGATCGGAACTCCCGCGGTATCTACAGGATTCGTGAACGATGTGTATCTTGCGATCGCAGGTGGCTCCGGAGAGCGCATCGAACTCAACGTGTTCGTCTTCCCACTCCAATGGCTGCTGTGGGCCGGGGGTGCCGTTGTTGTCTTCGGTGGACTGTTTGCGATGATCCCGAAACCTTCCAGGCAACACCGAGGGTCATATAGCAGCGGCTCGACCGAGCCAGCAGTGGAATCAGAGGCGTCCGATGAGTGACAAAGGAAAGAACCTGGTCTTCGGTGTGATCGGTGCGTTCGCTCTGATCGTCATCGTCGTTGGGCTCGCCGAGGGAGATTCGACAGCACCGACCGATGCGGAACGTGTCGACGCACTTGCTTCGTCGATAAAGTGCCCATTCTGCAATGGTGAATCACTCGCCGAGTCGCAGTCCTCTGTGGCAGCCGAGTACAGGGTGATCATCACGCAACGTGTTGCTGATGGTGCAACAGATGACGAGGTCATCGACGAATTCGCTGCCAACTTCGGTGATTCCTACATCCTCGATACGTCCACGAGTCGCTGGTCTCTGGCGCTGTGGCTCGTCCCAGTGCTGGCGATCGTCGGTGGTGCGAGCGTTGTTGGATGGATGTATCGCTCGGGTAAGCAGCGCACGAAGGTCACCCCATGAGCGACTACACGAGCGAGCAGATCGACCTTCTCCGCGAGGAACTCGCCGACATCGACGCCCAGGAGCGGGACGGTGACCTCGATGCCGATACCGCATCGAAGATTCGTGCGCGCTACGAGGCAGACCTCGCGGCGCTCGAGTCTGCCATGGCAGACTCGATGCAGAGCCAGGTCGATGGCGCGCAGGAACCCGACGATGTACCACCTAGCAAGCGACTCGACCAGAGGGCACTTGTTGGTATTGGCCTCGTTGCGATCGTCCTTGTCGTCATAGGCGTGTTCGCTGTGCGGTCCCTCAACACACCGACCGTGGTTGGCGCGGATGGGATCGTCGGTGACGTTGTGCGTGGCGGGAGCGAGGTCGACCTGTCGACGATCTCGAACGAGGAGATGGAAGTAGTTGTTGCGGAAAACCCGGACATTGTTCCCATGCGGCTTGCTCTTGCGAGACGCTACTTCGAGGCTGGGGAATTCGACAAGGCACTTGACCACTATTTCGAAGTCCTCGACCGTGAACGGAACCCTGAGGCCCTCGCCAATGTTGGATGGATGACCTATCTGTCACAGAGACCCGACATTGCAGCCAACTATGTGGAGGTCGCTCTCGAGATCCAACCCGATTTCCTCGCAGCGCAGTGGTTCCTTGGCAATATCTACACGACGTTGGGCCGCCTCGATGAAGCGGAGGCTCTACTTCTCGTCGTTGTGGCCTCTGATGAAGTTCCAGACGATGTCAGGCAGTCGGCGCGCGAGCTACTCGACCAGATCGCGGCGGATCGTTGATGGATCCTCAACCAGAAACCCAGGTGACGTCTGAAAGCGAACCGAAACGCGGGGGGAAGATGGTGTGGGCGGCGATCGCAGCCGCTATCGGGTTCATGTTGCTCGCCATGATCTTTGCGAGCCGGTTCGGTGGTGATCCGGCCATCTCGAGTTCGCCACTCATCGGTCAACCAGCACCGATCGGTTCCATGGAACTTCTCGACGGTGCGGGTGAGGTGTCACTCGCTGACTTTCCAGACGACATCATCGTCGTGAACTACTGGGCGAGTTGGTGCCTGTCGTGCAGAGGGGAGCATCCCGCGCTGGTCCGAGCTGCAACCGACTACGACGACGCCGGTGTCACGTTCATCTCGATCAACTACCAGGACACACAAGCAAACGCGGTTGCGTGGCTCGATGACCTCGGCTGGAGCGACGAGACCGTCTACGCCGTCGATGTTGGATCGACGACGGCCTTCGAATGGGGCGTGCTCGGCATCCCCGAGACATTCTTCGTCGACAGAGAGGGCATCGTGGTCGGCAAGGTCTCCGGACCTGTGTCATATTCCCTTGTCGCACGGACACTCAACCAGATCATCGAGGGCGAATCGGTTGGTGACATCAAGACCGGAGACGTCGAGAACAGGTAGGAGGACGTCTTCCGTTCTCCGTTTTCCGTTCTCCCTCTTCCGAAAGATCGTGTTGAGCGGAGGATGAAACCCTTGACGCTTGCATATCACGCAAGATATGATGCGTGATATGCAAGCGAAGCCGCCGTCACTTCTGCCGATCCTTCGAACAGAAACTCAGGCCGAGCTGCTTGGTGCCTTGATGATCCGCGGGTTCGATGGGTCTTCTGTGACAGATCTGGCCACACTCCTCGGTGCTAGTGCATCGACGATCGTTCGCGAGGTCGACCGCCTCGAGGCTGCAGGTATCACTCTCAGTGAGCGAGTTGGTCGCACGCGGCTGATCTGGATCGATAAAGCCAGCCCCTACGCACGTCCTTTGCGCGAGCTCATCGAGGTGGCATTTGGGCCTCGGACGCTCATAGCGTCCGCTCTTGCCTCCGTCGATGGCATCGTCGATGCGTTCATCTTTGGTTCCTTCGCTCGAGCCGCACTCGGTGCGGAGCCAGCAACGTCGAACGATATCGATGTTCTCATCGTCGGCATCGTGGACCGCACGTCCGTCTACGAAGCCATTCGTCCCGTAGAACAACGAGTCGGAAGAGAGATCGATGTCACGTTCCGAACGACGGAACAGTGGCTTAACGAGGACGACCCGTTCGTGCGCACCGTGAGGTCTCGACCACTAATCGATCTTGAACTTCGGCAACGATGAGCATCGATACGATGGTCGCCCATGGCCGTGTCGATCGTGTTCTTCCGTCTCCAAGCCATGCAATGAGGCTGTTGACTGATGCTGCGAATCACATCGAGGCAGCGCGTGTGATTGCTGCGCTGGATCCCAATGGTGGGTTTCAGTTGGCCTATGATGCCGGGCGGAAGGCTGCTTCCTCGATTCTTGCAGCACAGGGGTTGCGTGCGACGTCGAAGGGCGGACATGTCGCAACCATCGCGGCAATGCGTGAGTTGGATGTCGATGGCTTCGCCCCGCTCGACCGCATGCGGCGCAAGCGGAACCAGCTTGAGTACCCCGATGAAACAGATGCCCCAGCGACTGAAGCTGACGTGCTCGAAGCAGTGGCCTCGGCTTCAGGCATGCTGGCGGTTGCTCGACAATGGTTCATCGACGTAGCCTGAGCTACTCGCTTCCAGTGACTTCAGCCCGCGACGAAATGTCGGAATCAGCTGGTCATGGCTCCGTTGTGCGGCACCATTTACCTGATCACAAGGCTGTCCATCAATCGCTGCGTTGAGTCCGCTATCTCGACAACAGCCTGATCGAACGCAGCACGGTTGTGGTCCGCTGGTTTTGTGAAACCTGACACCTTCCGCACGTATTGGCGTGCAGCCTCAACCATTGCATCATGGTCTTCGATCGTCGTACCGTCCCTGAGCCTATGAATAGATCTGCACATGGACCGAACCTAGGGCTTTGGTGTCCAGAACCGCAACATATTGCGCCGCTGGACGCCAAAGCCCTGATCGGCAATACCATCTGGGGGTTGTCGATTGAAGGAGTCCCCATGGCCACTGAAGCTGACTACCGTCTGCCCCGATCCGTGATCCCGAGCCACTACGCCATCACGCTCGAGCCAGACCTCGAGGCAGCCACGTTCACCGGGTCGGTCGTTATCGACGTCGAGGTCGTGGAACCTGTGATGGAGATCGTCCTCAACGCCATCGAACTCGACATCGTGACAGCCGAGGTCGATCTTGGGATGGAACAGAGGATCCCCGAGGTGACGCTTGATGCGGATTCGGAACGTCTCACGCTCGGACTCGACTACTCGCTTCCGGTCGGCCCAGCATCGATCAAGATCTCGTTCACGGGGATCCTGAACGACCAACTCCACGGCTTCTACCGGTCCACCTACACAGCCCCCAACGGTGAGTCGAAGACGATCGCAACCACACAGTTCGAAGCGACAGATGCGCGCAGAGCGTTCCCTTGCTGGGATGAACCGGACCTCAAGGCCACATACACCGTCACACTCATCGTCGACGACGGGTTGCTTGCGGTATCGAACTCGGCCGAGATCGCAAGGCGGACCCTCGATAGCGGCAAGATCAAGGTCGAATTCGCACGGTCGATGAAGATGTCAACCTACCTCGTTGCATTCGTCGTTGGCGATCTTGAGGCAACAGAGACGGTCGACGTCGACGGTATCCCACTGCGCATCATCGCCCCACCAGGGAACATGAACCTGACACCGTTCGCTCTCGAAGTGGGCGCACACGCCCTCAGGTATTTCTCGCAGTACTACGACATCCCCTATCCAGGCGACAAACTCGACATGATCGCGATCCCGGACTTCGCATGGGGCGCCATGGAGAACTTCGGTTGTATCACGTATCGCGAGACTGCACTGCTTCTTGACAAGGACAACGCGACACAGGCTGAGATGACCAGGGTTGCTGATGTCATCGCCCACGAGATCGCTCACATGTGGTTCGGTGACCTCGTGACCATGAAGTGGTGGAATGGGATCTGGCTCAATGAAGCATTCGCGACGTTCGCAGAGATCAAGTGTGTCGATGCGTTCGAACCGGCCTGGGACCGTTGGCTCGCGTTCGCTCCATCGCGTGCATCGAGTCAGGAGACCGATGCGCTGGCAGCAACACGACCGATCGAGATCGAGGTTGCGTCGCCAGAGGAAGCCAACGCCATGTTCGACGTGCTCACGTATAAGAAGGGTTCATCCGTTCTTCGCATGCTCGAACAGTATCTCGGAGAGGAATCCTTCAGAGCCGGTGTGACGCGTTACCTCAAGACTCATGCATACGCCAACACCGAGACAACCGATTTGTGGACAGCACTCGAGACGGAATCCGGGGAACCCGTCGGTGAGATCATGGACACCTGGATCTTCCAGGGTGGTTATCCGCGAATCGTGGTTGAACAGACACATGACGGTGTGTCTCTCTCCCAGCAACCCTTCCGCCTCATAGGTGATGGAGAGGGATCCTGGAAGGTCCCTGTGCTGTATCGCACCTCCGAAGGTACGGACAAGACCCTCGTCGCAGATGGAACCGTCGCGATTGAGGCGGATGGAAGCGTCATCGTCAATGCGGGCGGTGAGGGTTTCTACCGGGTCGCCTACGATGCAGAACTGTTGCCCTCTGTCATGGACTCCTTCAGTGACCTGGAGGGAACGGAAAGATTTGCCGTTGTCTCCGATGCAGCCGCGAACCTGCTGCGCGGTGACATGTCAGGCAATGACTACCTTGCCCTTGTCGGCATGCTCGAGGACGAGGATGAACTTGACGTGTGGCAGATGGGCCTTGCTGGCCTTGCCGAACTCAACAGGGTCGTCTCGTCGGATGACCGTCCCGGACTCCAGAGATTCGTGTCGAGCCTCGTCGGTCCGAAGGCGGCTGAACTTGGTTGGACGGTCAGAGCCGGCGAGTCAGACCGAACGCGTGCCACCCGAGGACTGCTGGTCAAGTCACTCGGCACGCTCGGAAACGACCAGGTGACGATCGCTCAGGCACGATCCATCTCCAACGGAGAAGGCGAGGTCGATGCCGAGGTTGCCGATGCCGCACTTGGCGTTGTCGCGGCCCACGGTGACATGGCGACGTTCGATGAACTGATCGCTCTGTCCGAAGCGTCAGACACTCCCCAGGGCACGGTGAAGTACCTGAAAGCCGCAACGCAGGTTCCGGACCCCGAGGCAGCGGCGAAGATGTTCACCATGGTTATCGATGGAGACATCCGGTCCCAGGACTCGTTCTGGGTCCTTGCGTTACTGCTGGGACAAAGGCAGAATGGTGTGCTCATCTGGAGCCTGATGCGTGAGAACTGGGATGCGATGATCGCAGTGCTCCCGCCCCAGGCCGGACGCCGGATCCTGGACCTTGTTCAGTACCGCTCGGAGCCAGAGACAGCAGCATCGATCCATGAGTGGTTCGAGGATCACACGATCAGCGGCGGCGAGAAGTTCATCCAGCAGCGTCTTGAACTCCTCGACGTCAGAGTCGGTCTCCGCGAACGCGAGGCCAGTGCGCTGGTATTCGGGGAGTGATGTGTTCACGCATGCATCATCGGGACGGTGGACTCAGACCAAGTCGGGCTATCACGGTTGCGGTGGCGACTCTCGCTGACTAATGTCTTCCAAGACGATACACAGGAGCGAGAATGTGGAAGCAACGCGTCGGACCTGATCCGCACCGTGACAATATGGACACACCGGGTACGCCTACTTGCCCGGATATCTGGGAACTCGAAGACGGTCGGTTTGCAGTGATAGGCGAGGACCGAACAACAGAGCTGCGAGGTTCAATGCCGCCCGGCGTCAGCGCTGGCGTGGAAGAGCGAATCGTGGTCATTCCGCGTCGAATACTGGTTGACGCCCGCAACGATATCCCGATCGCTTAGTACGGCGCATGGCCGATGGCGCAACGGGGGCAACGTTTCCTCCGGCAGATGCCGCGATTGAGAGGTACATTTCTCCCGAGGATCTCGGTGAGGTCTTTGGTTCCCTTTGGGACGATCTCGAACGCAGGTTCTTCAAGGTGGAGCGTCGGCAGTCATACGTCGATTTTTCTGATCCCGGATTTGCCGCCTTCGTGGAGGGCAGAACTGAAGAAGCGGATCGACTCGTCGCTGATTACATCGCTTCCGAAGAGCAGCTTCACTTGGATCTCGTTGCTCGCGATGCGGACTACATTCGATTGCGAATAGTCGAGAGGCCAATAACTGATTACTTGCGGTACGAGTTTCGGTCGTACAAGGTTGGATGCTTGTTTGGGCAGCGCATTCTTGTTCTGGATCTCAATGGG
>Ga0164313_10001253_pt1 | contig 22377 bp, 16 predicted proteins | sample GuaBasSedimGuay4_FD_113735 | JGI IMG/M metagenome (GOLD analysis project Ga0164313, IMG submission 113735) | Subseafloor sediment microbial communities from Guaymas Basin, Gulf of California, Mexico - Guay4, Core 4569-4, 0-3 cm | ecosystem: Environmental > Aquatic > Marine > Hydrothermal vents... | reverse complement strand
GTATACGAGTTCCACGGCGGCGCAAGTGGCTGAATTCGCCGGCTCCGCCTACAACAGTTCCAAGTCCGGACTGCTGGGCCTGATGCGCTCGGTTGCCCAGGATGGTGGTCCGCATGGCATTACTTCGAATGCGGTTTTACCGGGTTGGGTTCGAACGGAAATGGCTGAAAACTCGGCCCGGGCCGAGGCAAAAGACCGGGGAATCACTACAGAGGAAGTCTGGGCCGAACGGGCGGCGATCTATCCGCCGAACCGCGTGGCTACCCCGCAGGAAGTAGCCGAGGTGATCGCCTTCCTGGCCTCCGAAGAATCCAGTGGGGTCAGCGGTGAATCAATCGCGGTGGCTTTGGGCGGCATATGGTAATCATGCCCATAGCCTGTCCATTGGTACGGCAAAACATTTGTCCACTTTCAACGGCAAACAGTTAGCGCCCGAATAGAGCAAAATACCACCCTTAAAGTTCTTACCTGCCTGTGCTGAGATTTTAGCCAAACCCACACCATCCTTATCGTGCACACTGGCTGCTCGCTTGACTTCAACGGCCCACACCTTCCGGCCCTGCTCAATCACCAGGTCCACTTCCACCTTTTCTTTATCGCGATAATGGGAAAAAGTCAGATCACTATTCACCCAACCTGCCTGGCATATCAACTGCTGTACAACGAAACTTTCCAGCAATGCGCCAAAGTCTCTGCTTTTTGATTGCCAGTCTTCCATCTTCAAGCGGTTCAACATCGCTGCCAGGCCAGAATCAATAACATGCACTTTGGGGGTTTTAATCAGGCGCTTGGCATTGCTTGTGTGCCATGCGGGTAACCGTCGAATCAGAAACAGTCGCTCCAGAACAGCTATATAGTTTTCAACGGTTTCCCGATCCATACCCAAATCGCCGGCCAAGTTGCTGACGTTCACCAGGTTTGCAGTTCGATACGCCAACAGCTCCATTAATCGCATTAATTCATTTACATTCCGAACCGCGGCAATATCCTTTACATCCCGCTGAATAATGGCATTCAGGTATTGTTTGTACCACTGACGCGCCCTGGAGGTGGCACGTGTGTTGGGCTCGGGATAACCACCAGAGCAAATGGCCTCTGCAGTACCCTGCACAATGTCCTGACTTGCAGATATTTTGGTTTTTATCACACCTGCCAACAGGGACTCCAGCAGGCTGTTTTTGCCACCCTGTTTTTCCATCTCGGACAAGGGATTCAACTGCACCACCTCAACGCGGCCAGCCAGTGATTCCTGAACCCTGGGCAGCAGTAATAAATTGGCTGAACCTGTAAGCAGAAACCGGCCAGACGTTCGTTGCCTGTCAACAGCCGACTTAATCGCCGGCATCAGTTCCGGAACCCGCTGTACCTCATCGAGAATGACCGGCTCTGGCAGGCCTTGTACAAAGCCAATCGGATCATTTCTCGCTGCATTCAGCAGGTTTTGATCATCAAAACTGATATAAGCCCTTTTCGGCTTGAGTTGCTGCACCAGGGTCGACTTCCCCACCTGCCGGGGACCCAATAAACAGACCACAGGCGTATCTGCCAAAGCAACATTCAATACCGGTTCGATATAGCGTGGATACAAAAGCATGCAATTCAGAAACCTGACCAATTGCTGGTTATAGTAGCGACTAATTGCTGGATAGTCTAGTGACTAATTGCGGGTTTGATGTAATTGATCAGGGACTAATTCGCCGGAAAGTGGCTTTGGGAGGTGTGTGGTCACGGAATTTCAAATTCCATCAGCAGTCCCTTTTTCTCTGCTTCCGGGGTTTCGCTAATGAAGGCGTACCTGCCGGGAGGCAGATCAACGGTAAAATAGGCCGTACTGCCGGCCGGCATCACATCATTTATTCCTCCCAAAAAAGTAACTGGTGATGGCACCAGGAGTCCTTTGGGTTTTTGCCAATCCATCCAGTTGAGGGCGGCATCAATATCAGCATCTGAGTTTACGCGCACAACATGCACATCCTGACCGACGAATGAGGGATATCTGGTCTGGGTGTCAAATGCCACTCGAATAGAGTTTTCGCCTGGCTTCAAAGCCCCTTCTGTCAGCTTCATACCTGTTTCGTTGATCGTCAGGGTGGCATTGGCTTGTGGTTCAGCCATGTTGCCAGGCGTGTCTGTAACTGTAAAAGGAAACAACATCGTCAGCTCACCGGGTACAGGGCTGTAGGAATGGAAGATGCCGTTGCTTTTAATATAGCACTCCACTACATAATTACCCGGTTCCAGATACTGGGTGGCCTCTGCAGACCGGTTACCGCTAATAAAGCCTGGCCCACCGTGATAGCTCAGTTGGGTTACCCATTCCGGTATGGAGCCAAAGATTTCGGCGACCTCCTCGTTCCTGCCTTCGAGCATCAGGTCATAACCTTGTTGAAATTTTGCGCCGAGATCATCGGAGTAAGTATTGGCAGTGACACCTTCTGGCAGGCGAACTACCATGGCGAAATGCAACATATTATCCAGATTGTTAAGTCGAATTGTCGTCCATCCGGATGGAATTGTGTGATTGCCTTCAAAGCGCATGCCGGCGGCGTTGATTGTCAGCAAGTTAATTGAATCATCGGCTTTTGATACAGGTTCGGTGCTGATCTTTGATTGATCACAGGCAAAGACACTGGCCAGAATATAAACAAACAATAGAGCCTTGCTGATTTGTTTCATCATTTTTCTCTTCCATCATTTATATAACGGTGGCTTTGGGCGGTATCTGGTAACGCTCTTTTTCAGGCGCCTTTCTCCGGGACGTAGTGAATGACCCGGATATTTTCCAGGGTGACCAATCCGCCGCCATTTGCTTCTTCGATCAAGGCTGACAACGTGGGTTGAAAAGCATGGATCTTCGCTTCTTCATCAACGATTTCGACAACCATCGAGAGATCAGCCGAAAGGTCGAGGATCTTGGTTGTCCGGACGTGGTCAGTCGCGCCGTAACCCAGCACGCCTTTGAGGACGGTAGCGCCGGCTAGCCCGGCTTCGCGGGCTTTTTTCACGATGACCTCAAATAGCGGTAAATGCCCGACCTTGTCACTCTCGCCGATGAAGACCCTCAACAAAACTGCTTGCCCGGAAATTTCCATGGTTCACCTCATGATGAATTCGATGATGATCAGTCCGAGGGCAAATGCGATCCCGGCCCCGGCCAGGGTGGCGATGAAATAGGAAGATGCAAAGAAGTATTCCTTGTCCTGTACGAACTGGCCCAATTCGTAAATGAAGGAGGACATGGTCGTGAATCCGCCGCAGAATCCCGTCGCCAGCAGCAACCGCATCTCGGTGGACATCAATTCGGACTTGCCGCTGATACCGGCGATAAGCCCGATCACCAGGCAACCTGCCAGGTTTGATACCAACGTACCGTAGGGGATGCTGAACGCTGACATGTTCTGGGTGGCCAAGGTCATGCCATAACGGCTAAGGCCGCCCAGCATGCTGCCGAACCCGACATAGACAAGAGTTAATAAGGTCTGCATTGCCAGAACTTTACCATGAAAAATTTGGGAAACGCTACGCTTACCGGTCCTCGGGAACGAAACTCCAGGCAATCGTGGACAGGGCCAGGCTGGCGGCCGAAATGGCAAAGATAATGCTCTTGTCCGGAGCCCGGCTGATGATCAATGCCACGCCGAGACTGACCACCAGTTGTGGCAGCACCACCGAGAGATTAAACAAACCCATGTACAGGCCCATCCGCGCTTGGCTGACTTTTTGTGAAACGATGGCGAAGGGCAGGCTGACCATGGCCGCCCAGCCGATGCCCACGACGGCCATCAGCAGGTAAATCTGAATCCGGCCGGCGCCAAACCAGTACAGCCCCAGGTAACCTGCGGTCATGAAGGCCAGGCAGATGACGTGGGTCTTGATCCGGCCGATGCGGTGCGCCATCGGCATCAGGACCAGCGCCGGCAACAGCGCGCCGACCGCGTTCAATACCAGGAAACTCATCGATCCGACCCGGCCCAGTTCGAGATTCGTTATCTGCGGCATTTGTTGCTGGAGGAAGGCGAACAGGAAAACAAAGGTGGTCTGGATGCCAACCCAGCTAAACGAGTGGGCGGCGATTACCTTGCGAAAAGAAGTAAGGCCGCCTGGTTTACCCTGGTCTCTTTCCAGCAGTGCCTGGATCACCAGGATGATGGTCACCACGGCGCAGGCGATTTCGGCATAGTAATTGGCCGGCTCAACACCGATCATACGCCGGCCCATGGCATAGATGTCGTACACCAGGAAACCCCACAGAGGGCGTATCGCCACCAGCATGCGCAGGAAAGAATCTTCCCGGCCGGCCTGTTCGTCGCCGGCAGCGCTCACATCGCCTGTTTCGGGCTCGAGTTCCCGCGGTTCAGTAATGAACAGCGGCGGCAAAATCGAAAAGAGCAGCACGATAACGGCGCCGGCGTAAATCAGTACATAGTTATTGAACATGGCGCCGATCGCGTAGGCCAGCACCCCAAAGGTTCCCGAGATGCTCTGCATCCAGGTGTAACCCTTGGTGCGCTCATCGCCGTCGGTTGTGACATCGGCGATGATCGAGCGGGTCGGATTGAAGCTGACGTTGATCGCCAGATCCAGAGTCAGCGCCACCGCGATGGCTACGCCCAGGATTCCACCCACTCCCATGCTGGCTGAAATAACGTCAAGGTTAGGCAAGGCCAGCAGCATCAGGGCTGCGATAACGCCCCCGATCAGAATGAAGGGGCGGCGGCGCCCATTCCAGAACCAGACCCGGTCACTGATGACGCCGATGATGACCTGGCCGAGAATGCCGGCCAGTGGCCCGGCCGCCCAGACCAGTCCAACATCGTGTATATCCAGATTGTACTGGGTGGTCAGGATCCAGCTCAGCGCCGAAATCTGGATCGACAATGCAAAGCCCATGGCCGTGGACGGCAGGCTGAGCAGGGCAAAAAAGGTGTTACTTTTTGTTTTTTGGAAGGCGCGCATAGGGGGCAACACTATACGGTTTAGTTTCAGTGCGCGCGAATCAGGATGTTGAATACGAATTCAGGTTTCAGGGTTTGCGGCCCCCGCATGATCCCCTCACCACCAGTGACATCGGCAGCAATTGTGACTTGACCTCTTTCCCTTCGATCATTTGCAATAGGTTGTTGACCAGCACCTCGGCGGCCTTGCGCGTATCCTGTTTGACGGTGGTCAATGCAGGACTGAAGTAAGACGCAGCCGGGATGTCGTCGAAGCCGATAACCGAGACATCGGCGGGCATCCGGATGCCCGTTTTATGCAGGCACTTCATGGCGCCGATGGCGATCAGGTCACTGGCGGCCACGATCGCATCGAATTCCTGGCCGCTCTGAAGCAGCTTCTCCATGGCTTCGATTCCTGAGGTTTCCTGATTATCGGCGTTGAATTGCAGTTCAGGGTTTGGCTTGATACCGTTGGTCAGGAGTGATTTGCAGCAACCGAGGTAGCGTTGTTTAAACTCAGGACAGTCATCGGTGGCTGCACCCAGAAAAGCGATTTTTCGGCGGCCGAGATCCAGCAAGTGTTGCACTGCCATCGTCCCACCTCGGGCATTTTCACAGCCAACGGCATGTCTTTTGAGTTCCGGCAGGGTGGCGCCCCAGATCGTGAAATTTGCACCCTGGTCGCGTAACTTCCTGAGCTTGTCCGCAATGCTGCCGTAATCGCCATAGCCCAGCAATATGATTCCGTCCGCCCGGTTGCTGACCACGTATTCCTGCAACCAGTTATCGCTCAGTTGCTGGAACGACACCAGCACGTCGTACTGCCGTGCTGCGGCGAAACGCGTGATATTACCTAACATGGACAGGAAAAAAGGGTTGATCTGGGAGTCGTCGGTGGTGGGATCCTCGAACAGGAGTAGTGCTATGGTCCTGCTTTGCTGGGAGCGCAGCCCGGCCGCGCTGCGGTCGACGCGGTAATTCAATTCCCGGGCGATCTTTTGAATCCGTTCCCGTGTTGCCGGGTTTACCAACGGACTATTGCGCAGCGCTCGTGAGACAGTGGCCTGGGAAACGCCAGCTTGATGGGCGATATCAAATGATGTCGTCTTGCCCGATCCCATTGGCGAATCATATCATTGTTAACAAAATGTAAACGTATTCATGGTGAATTTACGCCCATATGGGCATTTGAAACCACTTCGTTATTGCTTAGATTTTGAACCATTGATAAGATAGTCGGATTACCTGTACCAGTAGAATTTTGTAACAGGTTGAAATTACAAAGATAAATTAAAGTCAGCTTTCTTTAGGAGATAGAAATTAATGGCCATCCGAGCACGCAATCGAACATCATCTGACATAGATCAGCAAAACCAGACCAAATTACCGGAAATTCGCCGTAGCGCTCTTTCCCTGGCCATCGCACTGGCGTTGCCGGGTGCAATGATGATCTCGAGCGTTGCTTTTGCCCAGAGCAGTCTGGATGAGGAAAGTGAGGTAGGCGAAGGATCCGGAGAGATGGTGATGGAAGAGATCGTCGTCACTGGTAAATTCCGCGCCAGTTTGATTGATGCGATTGGCACGAAACGCGCCAGCACCTCAATCATCGAGGCCATTTCTGCCGAGGACATCGGTAAATTACCCGATCCAAGCATTGCGAATTCTCTGGCCAGGATGCCTGGTGTGTCCGGCGAGCGCCGTAACGGCCGGGTCAGTGGTATTTCCGTGCGTGGTTTCAATGAAAACTATGTTGGTACCACGATGAACGGCCGTGAACTGTTGGGCATGGGAGACAACCGTGGTGTTGAATATGACCTATATCCGGCAGAAATTGTCAGTGGCATGGTGGTTTACAAAACACCTGATGCGACCCAGACAGTCCAGGGCATCGGCGGTATTGTAGACCTGCGCACCAACCGACCCCTTGAAAACGAACGCTATCTTGTTGTCAATGGGACCTATGAGAAAAACGGACAGGATTCTGCCAACCCGGACTTTAGCGACAGTGGTTACAGGCTCGCGCTGAGCTGGTCCGATGTATTTGCGGATGAGACCATTGGCGTTTCACTTGTAGCTGCGCATCTGGATTCACCCACCCAGGAGGAATATTTTCGTGGTTGGGGATATCCTGGCGTCAACGCAGACAATGCCGGCCCCGGGGTCAGTCTTTCAGGCGACGAGGCCATTCTCGGCGGTCATGATTCATACGCACGCTCCGCCCAGCTGAAGCGTGACACGATTTCCGGTGTTATACAGTGGGCGCCGAATGATGACCTGACGGTTACACTCGATGGCCTGTACATCGATTTCCAGGAAGATCAAGTATTCCGCGGTCTTGAAGAGGGGCTCGCTGAGTGGGGATCGGGCGATTACACGGTCACCGGTGTGGAACCTGGTTTTGTCACAGACGTTGATTTTACCGGTGGATTCAGGTCGGTCATTCGCAACGATGCTGAGCGCAAAAAGGCCAAACTGAAAACCTTTGGCCTCAACATTGACTATCAAATGGGTGATAACTGGAACATGGCGTTCGATGCCGCGACCAGTAAAGTGGACAAGACCATCACCAACGTCGAAAGCTATTCTGGTGTAGGCCGGGCTGGCCTGGCGAGCCAGGGTCCGGCCACAACACGCTCCTGGGTAATGACACCCGAAGGCGCTGTATTCAGCCCCCTTGGTTCCTCTCCTGATCTGACCGACTTCAACCTGGTCCGGCTTGCCGGCCCGCAGGGCTGGGGTGGCGCCATGGCGCCCCTCGAGCAGTTTGCCGAGGTTACTCTGCCGGACGGTTCGGTCATTGGGCCGCCGCAATCGCAGGACGGTTTTGTGAATCAGCCCGTCTTCGAGGAAAAGTTGACGACTCTCCGGCTGGAGGCATCCCGTTTATTGGATTTGTCGATCATGAAAGAGATTACATTTGGTGTAAATTATTCTGATCGTAGTAAATCAAAGGACAACGGCGGTTTCTTCCTGACAGCGCCCACCTGGCCACTCGACGGCCCGATTCCGGAGCAATTTCGTGAAGGCACGACATCACTGGACTTCATCGGTATCGACGGTGTCGTTGCGTATGACAGCATACGGATGTTCGACGAAGGCTACTACATAGCATCGGATGCCCAGCTTCTGGAAACGAAGCGTTTCGGCGATACATATGAGATCGATGAAAAGCTGACGACACTTTTCGCCAAACTGGATTTTGATACCGATCTTGGTCAAGGCATGCTCTACGGTAATGTTGGCCTCCAATATCTCCATGTCGACCAGAGTTCGGACGGTTTTGGCGCACAAACAGGACCAGATCTGTTTGTTCAGGCAACACCGATTTCAGGTGGCGATGACTACAACGAGTGGTTGCCGAGCCTGAACGTAAACTATGATTTCAATAACGGTCATGTAGTGCGCCTTGCGGCTTCAAAGACGGTCAGTCGACCACGTATGGATGATATGCGGTCCAACCAGGTCGTTTCATTCTTCTTTAACCTGGCGAATGTGACTTCGACCGATCCCCAGCAGAGCGCATGGAGCGGAAGTGCAGGCAACCCGGCCTTGCGGCCTCTGGAAGCTAACCAGTTCGATATAGCCTGGGACTGGTACTTTGCACAGGATGGCTTTGTTTCTGCGGCCTATTTCTATAAAGATCTGGTTAATTGGCACCGGTCCGGTTCGTTCGTAGCTGACTTCAGCGAGTTTTTCATTCCGGGCTATCACCAGGTAGACGATGAAAACGGCAATCCAGTCACTCCGGCGACCATGGAAGGTCTGGTCAGCTTTCGTGAAGATGGCCTGAAAGGCTCCGTAAATGGTTATGAATTTCAGGCGACCTTCCCATTTCGCGTACTTTGGGCGCCACTGGATGGCTTCGGCATGATCGCCACTGCCACATTCATCGATGGCAAACTTGACGATGGCACCAGGGTTCCTGGCCTGTCTGACGAGAACTATGGCCTGACTCTGTACTATGAAAGAGGCGGCTTTGAAATTCGTGGAGCGGCAACGAAGCGCACCAAGTACCTGACGGAAACACGTGGCGAGAGCCTGTCGTTGGTGTCAACCTTTGATCAGGGTGCAACATTGCTGGATGCACAAATCAGCTATGATTTTGGCTGGGATGGACGCTCTGATTGGCTGGGCGGCCTGTCACTCGCCTTGCAGGGCCAGAATTTGACCAACGAAGACACCATTCAGACCAATGACGATGCCCGCCAGGTCACGCTGTACCAAAAATTTGGCGCCAACTACCTGTTTACTGCCATTTATAGGTTCTGGTAGCGTTATTTGGTTAAAGAACGAAGCCCTGCTAGCATTGCTGGCAGGGCTTTTTTTTTGGGTAGGAAGGACAGATGAAAGAGAAAATCAGGAAGGTAGTAGTGGTCGGTGGTGGAACTGCCGGCTGGATGTCAGCGGCACTCCTCAAAAGGGTGTTGGGTGAGCAGGTCGATATCGAGCTGGTTGAATCAGAACAAATCGGTATTGTGGGTGTCGGCGAAGCTACAATCCCACCCATTCAGCATGTCAATGCGGTGCTGGGGATTGATGAAGCCGAGTTTTTGCGCGAAACCAAATCAACGATCAAGGTCGCAATCAAGTTTGAAAACTGGCGGATACCCGGTGAGAGTTACTACCACACATTTGGCGCACCAGGCAGAAGCCAGGCCTTTTGTCATTTCCATCATTTCTGGACCCGGGCGCAACAGGCGGGTCACACTTCAAATCTGTGGGATTATGACCTCAATTACCTGTGCGCAGAGGCCGGCAAGTTCGCCAAACTGCAGGTCGACGATCCGATCTGGGAACTGCAGTACGCCTACCACTTCGACGCATCCCTGTACGGCGCGTTTCTACGGAAATACAGTGAAAAACGTGGAGTAAAACGAACAGAGGGCCTGATTGAGCAGGTCAATGTTGATCCCGAATCCGGTCATGTCGAGTCACTGGTGTTACAAGACGGCAGCGTCATTGAGGGTGATTTCTTTGTTGATTGCTCCGGGATCAGGGGGCTGCTTATTCACCAGAAGTTGAATACGGGTTATGAAGACTGGGGTCACTGGCTGCCCTGTGATCGCGCCATGGCGGTGCCCACTGAGCGATTTGAGAAAACCCTGCCTTACACCCGCGCCATCGCCCACTCTGCTGGCTGGCAATGGCGAATACCGTTGCAACACCGCAATGGTAACGGCCTGGTATATAGCAGTAAGCACTACAGTGATGATGAAGCGGCGAATATTCTGCTGAGCAACCTGGAATCAGAAACGATTGATGAACCAAAAATAATACCGTACAGAACCGGGCGCACCCGCAAACAATGGAATCGGAATGTGGTTGCGATCGGCTTGTCGAGCGGCTTCCTGGAACCGTTGGAATCTACCAGTATTTACCTGATTCAATCGGCCATTGTGCGCCTGATTCATTTGTTCCCCCATGCGGGAGTCACAGATGAGTTGCGGGAAGAATATAACCGGCAATCAAAGACCGAGTATGAATTGATCCGGGATTTCATCATCATGCACTACTACCTCAACGAACGGGACGACAGTCAATTTTGGCGCGATATGCGCCATATTGATCTGCCGGAGCGTCTGACCCGAAAAATTAACTTGTTCAGATCAAATGGGATCCTGGTCCAGGATCATCTCGATGTCTTCCTCGAGCCATCCTGGTTGCAGGTCATGTTGGGGCAGGGGGTTATTCCCCAGGATTATCATCCGATAGCAGACAGCCTGAGTGACGAACAACTTCAGGAGAAGCTGGCGAATATGAAGAAAGTGAAGATGGAGCCGCTGTCAAAGATCCCCAGTCATGATGAGTTCCTGAAGATGTTCGGTAAGCCCGTTTGAGCATGGTGGCCCGTTTTATCGTTGTACTGGCCGTACTTTTTTCACTACCCCTGACTGCGTATGCGCAAAGCCCGGTTCCCCGGGAGGATCCGCAGCCCCGCACAGCATTCGTGCACCTGTTCGAGTGGACCTGGCCGGAAGTTGCGCGGGAATGTGAAACGTTTCTTGGCCCGATGGGATATACGGCGGTGCAGGTATCCCCGCCCCAGGAGCACGTCACGGGAGAGCAGTGGTGGACCCGCTATCAGCCCGTGAGTTACCGCCTGGAAAGCCGCGGAGGCACCCGGGCGCAGTTCGAAGACATGGTGCGCCGTTGCCGCGCGGCCGGTGTGGATATTTACGCCGATGCCATCATCAACCACATGTCCGGCGTCGGCGAGGGCGTGGGTGTTGCGGGATCAGTTTACGGGCGCTACCAGTACCCAGTGCCGTATGACTATGACGATTTTCATCACTGCGGCCGGCATGGCGATGACGACATCAAGAATTACCAGGACGCCTGGGAAGTCCGCAATTGTGAGCTGGCCGAATTGGCTGATCTCAATACCGGTGATGAAGCAGTGCAAATCAAAATTGCTGCCTACCTCAACGACTTGTTGGATACAGGTGTGGCTGGCTTCAGGATCGACGCCGCCAAACACATGGAGCCCGGGGACATCGCAGTCATTCTCGAGCGGCTGCCGGGGCAGCCGTTTGTTGTCCAGGAAGTGATCGACCGCAGCAACGAGCCCATCACGGGCGAGGAATATGCCGCCAATGGTCATGTCACCGAGTTCAAGTACGGTATGGAACTGTTTAGGGCATTTTCGGACCGTGACCTGACAGGCCTGGAGTCACTGGGATCCGGAGAAGGGTGGGTGCAGCCGGAACTGGCGGTGGTGTTCATTGATAACCACGACGTGCAACGCGGCCATGCCGGTGGAAACAACGTTCTCACGCACCGGGAATGGGACGCATACGAATTGGCCAGTATCTTTATGCTGGCCTGGCCCTATGGCTACCCCATGGTCATGTCGAGTTATCGCTTTAGTGATTCCGAGCACGGGCCGCCATCGACTCAAGCCGTGGGCGATGAAGGCAGCTGCAGCGCCGAATGGGTTTGCGAGCACCGGGCTTCGGCAATCGCCACCATGGTTGGCTTCCGCGGGCAGACTCACGGTCAGCCGATGACTGGCTGGACGCAGTTAAACTCATCGGCCATAGCTTTCAGCCGCGCAAATGCCGGCTTTGTGGCCATCAACGCCGGAATCTCAACGGTAGACGCACAGGTTCCGGTCGGCCTGGCGCCGGGGCGGTATCGGGACATCCTCAGCAAGGGTGATTTGATCGTCGGTGAAGATCAGACCATGACGATCTCATTGCCGCCGATGTCGGCGATCGCCACCCATGCCGGCGCTGTTCAATGAAACAGAAACCACAACTCAGCTTCTGGCAAATCTGGAACATGTGTTTTGGATTCCTCGGCATCCAGTTCGGATTCGCCCTGCAGAATGCCAACGTCAGCCGGATCTTCCAGACGCTGGGTGCGGACATCGAGGATTTGCCGATCCTGTGGGTCGCGGCCCCGGTTACCGGCCTGATCGTACAGCCGATCATCGGATACATGAGCGACCGCACCTGGAATCGCCTGGGCCGCAGGCGGCCGTTTTTCCTGTTCGGCGCCATCCTGGCGTCCCTGGCGCTGTTCGTAATGCCGAACTCACCCTACCTGTGGGTGGCGGCCGGGATGCTGTGGATCATGGACGCGAGTATCAATATCTCGATGGAGCCGTTCCGCGCATTCGTTGGCGACAACCTGCCGAAGAATCAGCGCACCCTGGGTTTCGCGATGCAGAGCTTCTTTATCGGCATCGGCGCAATCGTGGCTTCGGCGTTGCCCTGGATGATGACCAACTGGTTTGAGGTGAGCAATACCGCTGGTCCCGGGCAGATCCCGGATTCCGTGAAATGGTCGTTCTACTTGGGCGGTGGCGTGTTCCTGCTGGCCGTGTTGTGGACGGTGTTTTCCAGCAAGGAATACTCCCCTGAAGAAATCGCTGAGTTCGAGGCGGGCGAGGAAGCCGCGGTCGAGACGGCACATCACGATGCCCGTTCCGCATCGAGCTACCGCAAAGGCGGATTTATCTGGATCGGCGTGGGTAGCGCTTTTTGCGCCTGGATTCTGGGCAGTGGCCTCGACAAGCAGCTTTACATCCTTGCATTCGGCCTGATCGCATTCGGGTTGCTCCAGTTGGTGGCTGGATCGATGAAGTCAAAAGGTCAGACAGAGAATGGCCTCTACCATATTGTTGAAGACCTGTTCCAGATGCCGCGGGTGATGAAGCAGTTGGCCGTGGTGCAGTTTTTCTCCTGGTTCGCACTGTTCGCGATGTGGATTTACAGCACTTCAGCGGTTACGGCTTTCCACTTTGGGGCAAGCGACGTGAGCAGCGAGGCTTATAACGAGGGCGCGAACTGGGTGGGTGTCCTGTTTGCCTCCTACAATGGGTTCGCCGCACTGGCAGCCATTGCCATCCCCTTCCTGGCAAACCGCCTGGGTTGCCGCTGGAGCCACCTGCTGAACCTTTCGCTGGGCGGTATCGGCCTGATCAGTTTCCTGTTCATTACTGATCCAGCCTGGCTGATCGTACCGATGATCGGTGTCGGGATCGCCTGGGCCTCGATCCTGTCCTTGCCCTATGCCTTGCTGTCGGATGTACTGCCGACAGCGAAAATGGGTATTTACATGGGAATCTTCAATTTCTTCATCGTCATCCCGCAACTGATTGCCGCATCTGTGCTGGGGTTGGTGCTTCGCGAGTGGTTCGGCGGGCAGGGAATCTACGGCCTGGTGATTGGCGGATCGCTGATGATCCTCGCCGGGTTCGCAACATTGTTGGTGGATAAAGACGCTGAGCCCCGGTCGCATTAAATCAAAATGACCATGGACCAAACTCGCCGCATTCTAACTTTTCTCGCCCTGATACTTGGGCTGGGTGCAGAAAACAACAGGGCTGATTCAATGGATCAACGTTACCAGCCAATTTCCTACGTGCAGATCGAGCATCCCCAGTGGAGCGCAAATGCGGCGATTTACGAACTCAACACGCGGCAGTTTACCCCCGAAGGAACCTTCGCCGCGGCGCAGGAACAATTGCCGCGCCTGAAGGCTTTGGGCGTTGACATCATCTGGCTGATGCCGGTACAGGAAATCGGCAGGAAGAATCGCAAAGGCGGATTGGGCAGCCCCTATTCGGTGAAAGACTACTACAGCATCAACCCGGAGTTCGGGACCTGGACAGCCTGAAGCAGTTTGTTGCCGTGGCTCATGAGATCGGGCTTTACGTCATTCTCGATTGGGTCGTCAACCACACCGCCTGGGACAACCCACTGACCGAAGAACACCCCGAGTGGTATTCGCGTAACTGGAAGGGAGAATTCCACCCAACGCCGGGAACGGATTGGTCGGATATTGTCGAACTGGATTACAGCCAACCAGGTCTTCGCCGCTACATGACTGACGCGATGAAGTGGTGGGTAACAGAAACTGGTGTTGATGGTTTTCGCTGCGACGTGGCCGGTTACGTGCCGCTGGACTTCTGGAACAACCTGCGAGCCGAACTGGGTGCCATCAAGCCTGTTTTTATGCTGGCTGAGTGGGAATCACGCGATCTGCATGCGCGGGCGTTCGACATGACATATGCCTGGAGTTGGCATAACGCGGTACACGATATCGCAATGGGTAAGGCGGACGTTGGCGCACTGGTTCGATACTACTCAAAAAGCCAAAAGACCTGGCCCGATGGCGGGTTGCGCATGACGTTCGTCAGCAACCACGATAAGAATTCCTGGGAAGGAACACAATTTGAATTGTTTGGCGACGCGCTGGAGAACGCCATTGCACTGTCAGTGATCGGTGAGGGCATGCCGCTGGTTTACAACGGACAGGAAGCCGGTAACGGGAAACGCCTGGAGTTCTTTGAGAAAGATTCGATCAAATGGCGTAGTCATCAGATCGGGGAGCTTTATCGCAGGCTGCTGGCGTTGAAGAAATCCAATACGGCTCTGTGGAATGGTGGTTGGGGCGCGACGATGGTGCAGGTGCCCAATAACGTACCGGGAAGCGTCTTCAGTTTCGTGCGCGCCAACGAGAAAGACAAGGTGTTCGCGGTGTTCAATTTTTCGGGAAAGCCACAATCCGTAAGCTTCAGCGACACCCTTTATCACGGTCCATACCGTGATTTTTCCAATCGTGAACTCGTCATGTTGAGTGAAGATTTCATCCTTGAAATCGGTCCGTGGGCCTACCGTGTTTTCGTGACAGAGACTAATAAATGATCTCAGGTAATAAAAATAATCCAGATTCCTATATCGTGCAGCGGGGCCGCCAGGCTGGTGTCGGTCTGCATATCAGTTCCCTGCCCGGACCTCACGGTATTGGTGACATCGCAGACAGCTCCCTGTCGTTTATCGATAAGCTGGTTGAAATGGGCATCGGGGTCTGGCAATTTCTGCCGCTCGGCCCCACGGCATATGGTGACTCTCCTTACCAACCACTGTCGGCGTTCGCCGGCAATGCGAACCTGATTGGCCTTGAGCCCCTGCTTCAACTCGGCCTGCTTGATCTGGGGGAAATAGATGTTCTCACCGGCTTGCCACGCGATTACACGGATTACGGTAGCCTGATTCCCGTTAAACGCGCATTGCTCCTGAAGGCCGCAGACCGGCTCAGTGCGCGCAGTGGAAATGGACTGGTGACGGAGTACGAGGAGTTTCTCCACCGGCACGGCGATCTCTGGCTGGACGATTACGCCCTGTTCCGTGTTTTGAAGACAGCGCACGGTGAACGGCCCTGGCCGGAATGGGAAAAAGACTACGTACACCGCATGCCGGATGCCCTTGCTAAGGCAAAGAATGAGCACCGCAATGCAATCGAGTGCACCCGCGTCACCCAGTTCCTGTTCGACCGGCAATGGAGGGCATTGAAGGACTGCGCCACTGAGAAGAATATTTGCCTGTTCGGCGACATGCCGATTTACGTCGCACTGGACAGCGCCGATGCGTGGGTGCATCCCGAAATGCTCCTGATCGACAGGGATGGCCGGCCAGCACATGTTGCCGGGGTCCCACCCGATTACTTCAGCGAGGATGGCCAGTTGTGGGGGAACCCCCTGTACGATTGGGATTATCACGAGCAAACCGGTTACCAGTGGTGGATTGAGCGGATGCGTCACATCGGGCGCCAGACGCACTTGGTGCGCATCGATCACTTCCGGGGATTTGAGTCGTTCTGGTCAGTACAGTATGGCGAGCAAACCGCAAAAAATGGCGAATGGGTACCAGGTCCCGGTGATGCGGTGTTCGAAGCCATGCGGGAATCACTTGGGGCTCTCCCGATCGTAGCGGAGGACCTCGGCGTTATTACTCCGGAAGTAGACGAGTTGCGGCTCAGCCAGGGCTTCCCCGGGATGGTCGTTTTGCAATTCGAGGTCGGTGATCCTGATTTCAAGATGGAAGAGATTGCCGAAAACAGCGTTTGTTACACCGGTACACACGACAACGACACCACGGTTGGCTGGTTCAGAGGAAATGGTGACGATACACGCAGCGAAAAAGAAATTGCGCAGACCCGAACAGGTGCGCTTAAGATGACGGGTGGAACCCCAGAAACAATTCATACGGACATGATCCGGCTGGCCTTTTCCAGCAATTCAGCGCTTGCGATTGCCCCCATGCAGGATTACCTGGGCCTGGGGTCTGAGGCACGGCTGAATATACCAGGAACGACATTGAATAACTGGCGCTGGCGCATGCGTTCCGCTCAACTGCACCAGGGATTTCTGGAGTCGACAGGCGCGATGGTTGAGGCGGCTGCACGGGCACGTTCAATGTGGTTAGACTCGACCGAATGATTTTGGAGGGTTCCCCCAACCGGCTTGGAGCATCTCGCGAAGATGACGGCGTAAATTTTGCGCTGTATTCCGGAGGCGCCGAGGCCGTCGAGTTGTGCCTGTACGATGAGCATCGACATGAAACCGCGCGTCATTTCCTGCCCCGGCAAAGTGACGGGGTCTGGCATGGATTTCTGCCTGGCTGCCCACCCGGTCAGCGCTATGGTTACCGCGTCCACGGACCCTGGTCGCCGGCAAAAGGTCTGCGGTACAACCCCGCCAAACTCTTGATCGACCCCTATGCCAGGCGCCTGGACGGGGTCTTTCGCTGGGATCCGGCTGTTTATGATTACGTGCCGGACGCAGGCAATGAAACCGGCAGCGAAACCTGGCACAAGAATGAACTGGACAGTGCACCGTTCGTGCCTTTGAGCGTGGTGAGTCGGCCGCAGGAGAGAAGCGGGGTCCATAGCCCCTGGATACCGTGGGCAGAGACCATTATCTACGAGGCCAATGTACGAGGTTTCACGATGCGCCACCCCGGTCTGTCCGAGGGTGAGCGAGGCAGGTTCCGCGGCATGAGCAACGGCCAGGTGCTTGATTACCTCAAAGCGCTGGGCATCACGTCGGTGGAATTGATGCCGGTGCACACATTCATTGATGAAGCATTCCTGGTGAAGAAAGGCCTGCGAAATCTCTGGGGCTATAACAGCATCCAGTTTTTTACGCCTGATGCGCGGTTTGGCGGAAACGACCCGGTTGGTGAGTTCCGCGAGATGGTGAATGCAATTCATGAGGCTGGCCTGGAGGTCATTCTCGACGTTGTCTATAACCATACCGCGGAAGGTGATGAGCACGGGCCGACACTGAGTTTTCGCGGCATCGACAACCAGGCTTACTATCGTCCCGAGGCTGGCGATCCAGGCCGCTACGTCAATGACACCGGTTGTGGCAATACGCTCAATGCGAATCATCCACGGGTGCAGGACCTGGTGCTCGACAGCCTCGCTTACTGGCACCGGGAAATGGGTGTCGATGGTTTCCGCTTTGACCTGGCTACCGTGCTCGGCCGCACCGGACATGGTTTCAGCCGCAAACATCCTTTGTTAACCCGGGTCGGGGTTGAGCCGGAATTGTACCGGGCAAAATTGATTGCCGAGCCCTGGGATCCGGGTCCGGGCGGCTATCAACTCGGGAGTTTTCCGCTCGAATGGGCTGAGTGGAATGATCGCTATCGCGATAGCGTCAGGCGTTATTGGCGGGGTGATGATGCCCAGTCCAGTGAATTTGCCCAGCGAATTCATGGTTCTGCTGACCTGTTCGAACGGGGCGGACGCGACCCTTTTGCCAGCATCAATTTCATCAGCAGCCACGATGGATTCACGCTGCTTGATGCCGTCAGCTTTCAAAACCGGTACAACAAGGCCAACCTGGAAAATAATCACGATGGGCATGCCCATAATTTCAGCTGCAATTATGGCGTGGAGGGTGAAACGCAAGACCCTGCCATCAACCGTGTCCGGCGTCAGCAGCGCCTGAACATGCTCGCGACCCTGTTGTTCTCACATGGCACGCCGATGCTGCTGGCGGGAGATGAGTTTGGAAACAGTCAGGGAGGCAACAACAACGCCTATGCCCAGGATAATGAAACCGGCTGGCTGGACTGGCGTGGGCTGGAAGAATATCCCGGGTTTACCGGCAAGGTCCGGGAACTGGTGCAATTGAGACGACAATTGCCCTTGCTGCGCCAGGCCCGTTACGTGCATGGCCGGATGCCTACTGACCAGGGCTGGTGTGATATTGTCTGGCTACACCCCGATGGTCGCCCGATGAGTCAGAGCGACTGGGCCAATGGCCGCAGGATTTCACTGTTGTATACCTGCCATGAAGAGCAGCATGAAGATTCTCCGGTCACCCACGCCATCGCAATTTTGTACAACGCATCAGCCGAAGAAGCGGTTTTTTCCCTGCCATCCGAATTACCATCGGCCTGGGTCCTGCGGTTCTTCAGCAGCGACACTCCACCGGCCGAACCCAGTCCGGGACAGTGGGAATTGGGCGCCAGATCCCTGGTGCTGGCCACCATGGGGTTGTAGGAGCGGGCCATGCCCGCGATCTCTTAGTTAGATGCCAAAGAGAAAAGATCGCGGGCATGGCCCGCTCCTACAGCATGGCCCGTTTATGCCCTCGGGTGCTCCTACACGACACGGTAAAGGTTGATCGCGTTTGTGTAGAAAACCCGCCTGGCTGCCTCTTCCCCCAGCGTATCAATGACTAACTGGAAATCCCGGTCTGTATAAGGCCGTGCTGCCCGGGTCGAGGGCAGGTCCGTTCCAAACATCAGTGCATCGGGATTCGCCGCATACAGATTCTTTAACGCCGTGCGCACATCAAAATCCACCCGCCCGAATCCGGAGGCTTTCACCCTGATGCCTTTTTCAGCGAGCGCAAGGAGTATGGGCAGCCCCTCTGCGGAAAGGCCCAGGTGGTCAATGCTGACGGCGGGCAAAGCAATCAGGATCGAAAACAAATCTTGCAGGTCTTTTGCATCTGCGTAGAGTTCCACATGCCAGCCCACCTGCTCATGAACCCTACGTGCCATCGAATCGAGGTGTTTGACCTTCTCTGATCCGCCCCGCTTGAGGTTGAAGCGAACGGCGCGAACCCCCGCGTTGTCCAGTTCGAGCAGTTCTTCATCACTCACAGAAGCAGGCAGCTGGGTAACGCCCACATAGCCGGACCCAAGGCGTGAGAGCACATCGACCAGGTAATCCTGGCCAAAAGCCTGGAAGGAGCCGGAAACTACCGCGCCACCCTGCAAATCGTAATCCTTCAACTGTTCCTGATAGTCGTTGAGGGTATACCGGTCCGGGAGATAACCCCGGTTTGTCACTAGCGGAAACCTTGGGTCGATAATGTGAAAATGCGCGTCGAACAGCGGATATTCATGCATTGACTCGTACCGAATGGGAGTGTTTGGTCACTCTCTCAAGGATATCGGGACTATACTAAAGGTGAAATGACCCAGATTCGGGAACCAGCAATGGCCGCCATCCTGGTAATGGTGCTGTCGACATTTCTGCTGCTGCCGCAAGGATTTGCGAAGGAGGCGGAATATGCTGCCGAACGGGCGGCTCTGATTGAAGAAATCCGCTCCTATGCCGCCCGGGACTCAATCATGGAATCAGAGTCGTTCGAAGACACCGTCCTGCAATCGCTGGGCTCAGTCCGTCGCCACCAGTTTGTCCCTGACCGGCTGAGAAAAGAGGCCTACCAAAATCACCCCCTGCCAATTGGATACGGGCAGACGATTTCACAGCCTTACATCGTCGCGCTGATGACTGACCTGATCCAGCCGGACCCGGATGACGTGGTGCTGGAGGTGGGCACCGGTTCGGGCTACCAGGCAGCCGTGCTGGCGAAACTGGTTAAACGCGTCTACAGCATGGAGATCATTGAGCCACTGGCAGAACAGGCCAGCAAGCGCCTGCAACGACTCGGCTACTCGAATGTGGAAAGCAAACTGGGTGATGGCTATTTTGGCTGGGAAGAACACGTACCTTACGACGCGATCATCGTTACCGCGGCCTCGAGCCACGTACCCCCGCCCCTGATTCAGCAACTGAAACCTGGCGGCCGCCTGGTGATCCCGGTCGGAGGCCGGTTCGCAATCCAGTACTTGCTGTTGATCGAGAAAACTGAAGAAGGAGAGATCATGACAAGGCAGATCACCGCTGTGCGCTTCGTTCCACTCACGGGCGATCATTAAGGACTGTTAACAGGCCCCTGGCGAATATGCGCTACCTGTTGTCTGCAACGTTGCTGGTTTCTGCAGCGGCGATTGCATATGAAATTCTATTGATGCGCGTACTGACGATCGTGCACTGGCATCATTTTGCCTGGATGATTATCAGCCTGGCGCTGCTGGGCTACGGAGCTTCGGGAACTGCCGTTGCGCTGGGCAGGCAGTGGCTGGGATCAAGGTTCGAGGCAAGTTTTTCTGTCAGCGCCCTGGCGTTCAGCGTGTCGATGGTCGCCTGCCTGGTGCTGGGCCAACAGGTGCCCTTCAATGCGTTGGAAATCGTGTGGAACCCGCAGCAGTTTCTATATCTCTCTGCTATCTACTTGTTGTTCATGCTGCCGTTTTTCTTCGCGGCCAGTTGCATCGCCCTGGCGTTTAGCTGTCGCAGTTCCCTGATCGAGCGGATCTATTTCTTCGACCTGCTCGGCGCTGGATTCGGCGCCTTGCTGATTATCGGGCTATTGTTCCTGCTCAGGCCATTGCAGGCATTGATCCTGCTGGCATTCATTGCGCTGGCTGCTTCGGTGATCATGGGTTTGAACTCGACGGCGCGAAAATCACTGATCATCGCGCAAATCGCCTGGCTGCTGGTTCTGCTGGGCCTGACTTTCCCTGCCTCCCGGCTCGAGTTGCAAATTTCGGAGTTCAAGGGCTTGAGCCAGGCGCTGCAGGTGGTCGATAGCCGAATACTGGCTGAATCATCCAGCCCGTTGGGCATGCTGACCGTGGTCGATAGCCCACGCATTCCCTTCCGTCACGTGCCTGGATTGAGTTTAAATACCCGGTTTTTACCTCCAGATCAACTCGCGGTATTTACCGATGGCGATGGTATGAGCGTGATCACGCGATACACTGGTGATCTGGACGCACTTGGTTATCTGGCCGATACAACGGCAGCGTTGCCTTACCAGTTGCTTGATCAACCGAAGGTGCTGATACTCGGCACCGGAGCAGGCTCTGATGTGTTGCTGGCCCTGCAGCAGGGCGCTTCGCATATCGATGCCGTGGAGCTCAATCCGCAAGTGATCGCGATGACCAGAAGGCACTTTGCGGACTTCGCCGGACCTATTTTCGACAACGAAACGGTGGACGTCCATATCGGCGAGGCGCGGGGATTCGTGGCGCGCAGCACGGGCCGCTACGACCTGATTCAGATTGCTTTGCTGGATTCTTTCGGCGTTTCCGGGTCTGGCGTGCAGGCGCTCAATGAGAATTACCTGTATACCGTCGAGGCGATCAGGAGTTACCTGGAACACCTGAAACCCGGCGGTTTGCTCACCATTACGCGCTGGTTACGGGTGCCGCCGCGGGATAGCCTGAAGCTGGCGGCGACGGTTATCGAGGCTTTGCGGGAGCAGGGTGTGTCCAGGCCGGAGACACGAATTGCGATGATCCGTAGTTGGAATACGGTGACATTGCTGGCCCGGAACGGCGCCTTCACACCGGCTGAAATATCCAGGCTTAAAGCGTTCGCACAGTCCCGCTATTTCGACACGGCCTGGTATCCATCGATGCCGGACAGCGAAGCCAACCGGTTCAACCAGCTCGACAGGCCCTACCTGTATCAAGGCATCACGGCCCTGCTTGGGGTCGCGGCGGCCGACTTCACCGATCGTTACAAATTTCATATTGCCCCGGCGACGGACAATCAGCCGTATTTTTTTCATTTCTTCAAGTGGCGGGTGCTGCCTGAAATTCTGGCTCTGCGTAAGCGCGGCGGCGCGAGCATGGTGGAATGGGGTTACCTGGTGCTACTTGCCACGCTGGCCCAGGCGGTGGTTTTAGGTTCGCTTTTCATTCTTTTACCCCTTGCTCTCAGCCGCCGCAACCGGCCTGCTGCCAGGGGCGTACGCATGGGCGGCTATTTCTTCTTGCTGGGGCTGGCCTTCCTGTTCATCGAGATGGCGTTTATTCAGAAGTTCATCCTGTTT
>Ga0164313_10001252_pt1 | contig 22394 bp, 20 predicted proteins | sample GuaBasSedimGuay4_FD_113735 | JGI IMG/M metagenome (GOLD analysis project Ga0164313, IMG submission 113735) | Subseafloor sediment microbial communities from Guaymas Basin, Gulf of California, Mexico - Guay4, Core 4569-4, 0-3 cm | ecosystem: Environmental > Aquatic > Marine > Hydrothermal vents... | reverse complement strand
CGTCGAAGAGACCTGCTGCGTCTGTCCCTCTCAGCACCCGGGGACCGCCCATTCCGAACACCTCTCCGTGCGTGTTGACAGAGGTCATTCCATATGAGGGTGGGGTTGACCCCACCTTCAGTCTCGTTGCCGTCGTGACCTCTTCACCACGAAGTCTGACGCCGTACCGGCAACCCGGCGCCCACTTTCAATTGCGATGGTCTTTGCGGTCTGTCTTGTCTCCCGGCGGGACCGCCGTCTCACCCCGGCAGCTCGGTGCCCTCGGGACCGCAGATAGCGGCGGCCATACGCTCGGGACGCAGGATACTCTGCGCGAACTCACGGACCTCATCGGTGGTGACGGCCTCGAGTTCGGCCCGAATGGTCGCCAGATCGAAGCGCCGGCCGCGATCGAGGACCTCGGCGACATCCATTGCGCATCGCGCCACCGGAAGATCGCTGTCCATCCGCAGACCCCGCAACAGACCCTCCTGCGCCACCTCGACCTCATCGGGTTCAAGGTCCCGCGCCAACCGTTCAACCTCGGCGAGCACCATCTCCCATACCTGCTCGTTGACCCCCGGCGCACAGGCCCAGCCGATCTCGAGCAGACCGCCGGGTCCCCGAACAGACAACGCCGACCAGATGTCGTAGGTCAGACCCTCGCCTTCGCGGAGCTTCTGGAACAACCGGCTCGCCGCCCCGACCCCGAGGAGCCGGTTGAACACGCTCAGCGCCGCCAGCCGGTCGTCACCTGACGCGATGGTTTCGAAGGCCAGCCTGGTGTGGACCTGATCGGCCCAGCTGCGGGTCACCGTCTCGCGCCCACCCTTCCACTCGAGCGATGGCAGCTTCGGCCGCACGGGCTCAGTCCCGAGCGCGAGCCGATCGAGGCGCCCATTGGCATCGAGACCGTTGAGGTCCCCGGCCACCGCAACGACGAGCCGACCGGGGGCGATGAGATCACGGTGGTGCGCCTTGAGGGTCTCGGCGTCGAGGGAGCGAACACTGGCTTCGCTGCCGATCACCGGCCTCGCCAACGGGTGTCCATCCCAGGCGGCGCGCAGCAGAGCCTCTTCGACCAGTTCCGACGGATCATCGTGGATGAGTTCCAACTCTGCGAGGATGACCCGACGCTCGAGTTCGAGATCCTCGGGTTCAAAGCTCGGGTCGGTCACGGCATCGACCAACAGATCAAGACCTTCGCCGAGTGATTCCACGGTCGTGGTCAGACTGACACCCATCATCTCGGAGCCGGTCCACGCATCGACATCACCACCGAGGCGATCGACCAACGCCGCCAACTCGTGGCGATCACGGCCACCGCAACGACGCAGGGTCAGGTGTTCCACAAGGTGGGTGGCCCCGGCAAGGTCATCCGATTCGTGCGCCGAACCCCGGGTGATCCACACGCCGGCGGCAACGGTCTCTCGACCGGGAAGATGCTGGATGAGCAAGGCGGGGTTTTCGGAATCCATCGACACGGCTCGGGAGTGTACTACGGTCTGGGAATCGTCGGAACCGGGTTCGGTGGTTGGTTGCCGCCCGGTGGAAGCTTGATCGGTTTACCGTCGTCATCCTTGCCGAGTTCGTCGCCCGGGTGGTAGCCGACAGGGGGCTGGCCGGGTCGCTGACCGGGCACCTGACCTCCTCGTCCTCCCCGCTGCGGTTGTTCGCGATAGATGAACCGCCACTCGGCGTAGGTCGTATGGCCCTCGTAGATCTTGATCGCTTCGTCGGTCGAGGTCGAATGGACGCCGACAATGGGTCCCATCTTTCGGTCGGCTCCGACATTGCCGAACGAACTCCGTGGCAGACCGGTTTGGGGATCGATATCGGGCTCCCCGAATGCCTCGCCACCAGACCCGGATCGGCTCGAACCTCGGCCCCGATTCCGTCCCCCGGATCCATAGGCCGGTTGGGTGCCGACCGCTCCGGCGCCCGAGCCAAAGGTCCCGCGGTTCCTCCCGGAGCCGGTGTCGGAGCCGGCGACGGGGCGGCCGTCCGAGGAAAACTGGGACTGCGGCCCACCCGGTCCGACGAGTTGGCGACCCTGCTGGCCGGGCTGACGGCCCTCCTGACCGAGAAAAATGATGCCCCAGTTCTCAGAATCAGTGATCGGGTCCTTCCACTTCTTTCGGATCACCCGCGGTTTGGCCTTGTAGATTTCCTTGAGCTGCATGGGGTAGCGACCGTACTTGATCTTGTAAAGCCGGATCGCCTCGACGAATTGCTTGCCGCGGAAGATCAATTCGGCCTCGCGTTCGCGCCGCATCTGGAACTCGACGGTCTGCACAGCGACGCCCATGGCAATGGACATCACCGCGATGACCATCACGAACATGGCAAGGGTGTAGCCGGCTTCTCTCCCGTGCCCGTTTCCGACCGTTCCCGGAACGCACGAGGGGGAGCCAGGCACGCAACTTTGTTCGCGGCAAACAAAGTTGGAGCCAGGCACCCGGCCCGCGTGCTCTCGCAGGTTTGGCGAGTTTCCCGCCCTCACGAAGCGCGCTGTGATGAATTCATAATTCATGATTCATAATTTCGAATGGCGGCCACGCCGCCAATTCGTTTCACCATTCCGAGATGTACGAGCCGTCGAGGGCGACCTTCGTATCGTCAGCGTACTTGACATCGATGATCCCAAAACCGCCTTCGGGCATCAGATCGTCTTCAATCGGTTCGAGATCCTCGATATCCGAGGGATCTGCCGAGAGCTCGAGCCACACCCCCTCGGTCTCACCGGAAAACGGGTCGGCCGGGATGAGGCGGATGTAACCTGAATCCTGCAGCGCCATGAGTGACTCCGGATAGACACCCTTGTCGGCGAGATACTGATCGATGCACGATCTCATCTGGTAGAGATCGGCTCGAATCACCGCTTCGCGAGCCTTGATGGGAGCGTTCTGCATAGCCGGCACCGCGATGGCGGCGAGGATCCCGATGATGGCAACCACGATGATCAGCTCGATCAGGGTGAATCCTGCGTCCCGGTTGTCATGAAGTGCCATGGATCACCAGTCCTTGTATTCGGTGCCGTCGAGCGCGGTTCCATCCGATGTTGAATAGACATCGTAGACGTTCTGGCCCCCGAAATTCGTGCTGTCGGGTTCGTCCTGATACGACCGCAGACCCCACTCAGCCTCGCCGCTCATGGGATCGATGGGGATCCGGCGCAGAAATCTCTGCGTCCGTTCCTGACCCACGAGATCAATACCTTCCACAAGAACCTCGAGACTCTCCGGATAGCCCTCTCCACCCAGTTTCACGGGGATCATGCCGTTGTCCGAGAGTCGCTTGTGTTCATCGATGGCGGTCCGCATCTGTCTCAGTGCGAGCCGAAGATCGGCCTCTTTGCGGCGTTTGACGGTGAACTTCGCCACCGGCAGAACGATGGTGGACAGCAGCGCAATCAGCGCCGCGACCATGACCATCTCGGCCAAGGTGTAGCCCTTCTGGTTCCGGTGAAGCCTGGTCATCATCGTTCAGATCCCAATTCCCATACCATTCATTGCTCGACTACCTGCGGTTCATCGGTCACGAAGAGGGCTCCGTTTCCAACCGCCACCGGCAGAACCGTACCGTCGTACTTTGTCGCACCACCCGCGGTCACCACCAGGGGGACCGGCCCGGCGGCGAGCGCCCGAACCCGCAGGACCGCCAACCCATGGGCGCCCTTTGCACTCCCGGCGCCAACCTCGAGATCGAGCTCGATCCAGCCCTCGTCAGGCTCGAGATCCTGGAACCTCGCGACAACCCCTTCCACCGTCGCGATGGAATCGATGGCGATGCGGCTCGGGTCGAAGCTCACAGTGAGGGGAATCCGGTAGGGCTCGGCGGGGGCGCCCTGCGCCACCAGTTGCAACGAGGTCTGAGCCCCGACCGCAAGCGAGAGCACCGATGGTTCGAGACCCACCAGGATCGGCGATGGATTGGGGTCATCGATGGCCGGATCGTCGTCCGTGGGTTGCTCCAGGTCTTTGTTGTTGATGCCGGGCACCAGCTCGATACCGGACTGTTCCGGCGAGGGTTGCGCACGGCGCGGCGCCACCGGCCGGGCAACGTTGTACGGAAGCTTGTCCGGGTCCGTCACTCCTTCAGATTTTTCGCCAGCGTTGCGTGGTCGTCCACGGGTGCTCGACCGCGGATCGAATGGTCCCTGCGGCGCCCGCCCCGACTCGATCCTGGGCGACCGCGACCCGTAGAAGGAGATCTGACTCTCGGTGCCGACCCACATGGGGGCGAGATCCGCCTCCGTGATGTCCGGGAACCGGATGATCGAGGGGGTCAGGGTCAGTACCAGATCGGTTCGACGATCGGTCTTCTCAATGTTTGTAAAAAGCCGACCGATCAGCGGGATATCCGACAGCAGAGGCGTCTTGGTGATGACCTCGCCCTGATCGCGCCGAATCAGCCCGGCGAGCAGGCTCGACTCTCCACTCTTGAGCCGAATCACCGAGGTGATGGTGCGGGTTCCGATGGTCACCGCGGTCTGATTCGGCCCGACCGAAACCTCTTCACCCAGGTTCGAAACCTCGACCGTGAGTTTGAGGGTGACCTCTCTGTTGTGGTGGACCCGTGGCTCGACATCGATCTTGATGCCGATGTCCTGGTACTGGAAGGAGGTGATGGGCGTGACCGACCCCGGCGCCCCCTGATACCCGGTGTTGAAGCTGGTGACCGGGATCGGCACCCGGTCACCGATGAGCAAGCTGGCCTTCTCGCCCTCGGTGATCCGCAGCTGCGGCTGGGCCAGCACCTCGGCGTTGCCTGACGCGACTGCCAAATTGATGACCACGCTCGGGATATTGATGAACCAATCGCCACGCGTGATGTTCTTGATCTCATCGAGATAAAGGGATCCGTTCTGACCTTCGGTGCCGCTGACCTTTGCCGTGTCGAGCCCGAGGTTGAAGTTGTAGCTCGACAGCGCGGCACCGAGGTTCGAGTCGTTGCGGCTCGACATCAGCAGCAGCTCGACATCGACGAGGACCTCGGCCTTGGCCTTGTCGTTGACGGCGATCAGCTTCTCCGCGATGGCCACCTTGTCGGCGGTGTCGCGCAGGGTGATGGCGTTGAGCTGTTCGTTGGTGGACAGACGGCGCGCTTCGATGAGCGAACGCAGAAGCTTGTCGACATCCTTGACATCGGCGTTGGAGAGAAAGAATGTCTTGATGACCAGATCCTCGTACTCTCGACGGTTCTGCGGTGTGTCATCGACGACGATGATCGTGTGCTCGTCGAGGACCTTGTAGAAGTGACCCGACGCCTGCATCACCATCTCCAGCGACTGCTCGGAGGTGAGATCGTTGAGTTCGATGGAGAGACGATCGTCCTTGAGCTTGGGATCGAAGAGGATGTTGAAGCCATAGGCCTTTGCCATGGCCCGATAGATCTCCTGCACCGGCTTGGGTTTGGGGAAGTTGAGGGTGATCCGGTCCTTGGATTTGGGATCGAGCACCGGCGGCCTGACCTTGGCCTCGCGCGCGGCTCTTTTGATGTCCTCGAGCTCACGGGCGCCATCGGGCCGGCCGAGGATCTCGATCTCCTCCGACACCCGCCCGAGAAGCTGCGCAGCGAACTGATTCGTCGGGTCGAGCTGAACCGCCATCTGGAGTTCGTCCCGGGAAGCCTTGAGCCGGCCGAGTTCCCGCAGCATCGTGCCGCGCTTGAAGTGCCTCGCCGACGACCTCTGGCGAGCAAAGGTCAGATTGAGCTTGTACTCCATGTTTTCGGGGTCTTCGGCCAACGCCTGAAGATAGAAGTAGACGGCGGCGTCCCAGTCTCCTTTGGCGAAGGCATCACTGCCATCGTTGGCCGTCTGCTTGGACGAGGTACACCCGCCGGCAACGGCCGCCAGCACGAAGACACCCAGCACCACAACGGCGAACCGGGTTCGATAATCAATCATCTGCCAACGGAACACGTGTGTCCTCCGAGACGTCATAGCCGACAAATCCGATAATGACGGATTCCAGGCCGATCTCACGAACGATGAATATGTCGTCGAGCACCTCGCCCTCGATGCCGACGTCGATCTCGATGGTTTCGGGCTCATCGCCTTGTCGGCGGAATGCCGCCACCCTGAGATGGCTCGGACCAAAGTAGCCGATGTACTTGCGGACAAACGGCGGCGGCGGCCCCTTTTCGTTGCCATCTTCGCCGCGGTAGATCCGTGGGGTTGGGGTGGCGCGCGGCGGCCGGGTCGGGAGCGGCGGTCTGGTCGGTCGCGGTGTCAGATTCCGCGTCGGGGTCGGCGGCGCTCCAAAGGTGAACGGGTTGCGCTCGGTCAGGGCCTCGACGCCATCTCCATCCGGCACCGTGATTTCGGCCAGCCGAGGGAGGTCGCGGGCTTCATATTCCGCACCAGTCTGGCGTCCGGCAGTCTCGGCGAGCCCGCCGGTCGAGATCATCCGCTTCACGGCCATCCCGCCGGCGATCACCAGGATCACCACGAGAACCGCCATCCGCAGCTGTTCGGGGGTCAGTTTCCGGTCAGCCATCTTCACCGACCTCCGGCTCCTCGTCGATGTCAGCCGCGACAATCCCCCCCGTGAGTCGGCGAAGCCTGTCCGGGTCCACCTCACTGAGATAGGTGGAGAGACGCACCCCTATGTCGAGCTCTCTACTCGCCACGTCGTCGTCCTTGGACAGGTTGAGACCATCGACGATGAGAAACTCCGGACTTCCCTGGAGAGAAGCCAACATCTTGCGGATCTGAGCGTATTCGCCGATCACCTGAAAGCCGATGCCGAATCGGACATAGCCGAGGCCTCGATCCTCGTTCGCCGAATACGAGTAGGACCCCGGCAGGAGACCAGCATCCCGGGTCGCGGTGCCCACCGCCCTCATGATCCGGGTGAGACGGAGATCGAGATCTGAGAAGACTCGGTCGTTGATGTCCTGAAAACCTGTCTTGAGATCTTCAACCTCCAGACGGTCGGCGGTGACCAGCTCGTCGAGGGCCTTGAGGCGCTCGACCTCGGCCGTGAGCTCATCGATATCAGTGGCCAGGGTCGCCTTGCGCCCCACCGAGTCCGATGTCTGATAGAAGAACAAACCCACCGCCACGACGCCGAAAACCACCACCGGCAACCATATGGGAAGCAACTGCCGCCACGGCCTCAAATCGAATCTCATGGTGCCACCGCCCCGGGGTGGTGCACAACGGTCATCCCCAGAACATAGCCCAGGCCGCTCTCCTCTGGAGTCTCCTCCGACGATGGTGCGGGATCCGAGAAGCTCGGATCGGCAATCATGTTGTCGAGGAGATTGAGCAAAGCCTCGCGGGTTCTGCCGATGGCGGTGAACGAAAGATTGACGGTTTCCACGTCCACCTTCGGAGTGATCTTTGTCAGACGCACATCGTAGGGCAGGACGCGTTCGATGTCGTCGAGAAGACCGATCCACGAGAACTCGTGCTCCCTGATGATCGAGTTGACAGCGTTGACGCGGGCCGAAAGCGAACGCCACGGAACGCGATTGAGGCTCTCCGCCTGTTCCCCCACCGAGGCACTGAGCGACTCGTGCTCCGCCTTGAGCTGGGCTTGAAGCTCGATCTGTTCCTCGAGAGATCGGTTGCTCTTGAACCACACCGATGCGTTGACGACGGCAAAGACGAGGGCAAGAAAACCGGCCACGGCGATCACCACCCACACCGGCCGGGTGTTGAGATGGGGCCGCGATGCAAGATTCGGGAAGATCATCGGACCCCTCCCGAAAGGACGTTGACCACGGGATCAAGGCGGAAGGGGCGCACGCGATCTCGCACAGCGGTTCCTTCAAAGACCAACGATGGCGGTGCCGTCTCGACCGAAGAAAGAGTCGGTATCGAGGCTGTCCAGCTCTGCAACCGGTCGTTGAGTTCCTGGTCCTCCGCCGAAACCGCCACCGACAGTCCATCCTCGACACCGAGGCTGGTCTCGATGAACCCGACGGTCATCATCAGCTCGCGCTCGATCACCGCCCAGTCGTTGCCGGCCAACAATTTGGTCCTCACGACATGGGGAGAATCATCGATCAGAAGCACCAGCGACAGAAAACCCTCTTCCTGTTGGATGTTCAGGACGGGGCCGGGAGTTCCGGTCCCACCGGCCATGGCAAAGACCCTCGGGGTGATGATCCCGGGAGAGACGCCCACCGATTCAAAAACGGCTTCGAGATCCGCCAGGGCATGCTCGATACCCACCATCACCAGCAGACGACGCGGGCCATCGGTGGGAGGCTGGGGGACCGTTGCCAGACGCAGACTGGACGGCGCGACCGGAAGCAACTTCTTCAGCCGCCACACGACCATGTCGTGGAGATCCAGCTGCCGGCGCGGAAGTTCGTCGAACTCTAGGAGGTGGGTGCGGAACCAACCCGATGGAACCACCAATGCGGCTCGTTTTGATCCCTCGACCTCTTGTTGGAGACGGGTCAGGACCGGACGAAGCTTGTCAGAATCCACCGCCTGCAAACCCACCGGGCCCACATCGAAGGTCTCCTCGGGAATCTCCACCGCTGCACAGCGGAGCTCCCCCTTGGCGTGACGCCGCACCACCGCCGCCAGGACGCCATCCAGGGACCAACCGGTGGCCGGTGGCGGCGACGTGAGAAGATCCGCGATCTTCATTCGACGAAGGTCACCTTGTTGACATCGCGCAACGAGGTCTCTCCGGCAAAGACCTTCTGCAACGCCGATTCACGGAGGAACCGCATCCCCTCCGCCTTCGCCGCACGTTTGATCTCGGCTGCCGATCGACGGTCGAGGATGAGCTCGCGGATATTGTCGGAGAGGTTGAGAAGCTCGGCAATGGCGAGCCGGCCCCGGTATCCGGTGCCGTTGCACTCGATACAGCCGGCGCCTTCGAAGAAGGTGAAGTCGCGATACCGATCCGCGTCCAGCCCGGAGTCCTCGAGCAGGCTGTCCGAAACCGTTGCCGGCCGTTTGCAGTGCAGACAGATCCGCCGCACCAGCCGCTGGGCGAGGACACAGTTCAACGCGGCGACGAAATTGTAGAGGTCGACCTTCATGTTGAGGAATCGACCGATGACATCGACCACGTTGTTGGCGTGGACCGTTGTGAAGACCAGGTGACCGGTGAGGGCCGACTGGACCGCGATCTGCGCGGTCTCCTCATCCCGGATCTCGCCGACCATCACCTTGTCCGGGTCGTGGCGCAGGATCGATCGCAGCCCGCGGGCGAAGGTCAGCCCCTTCTTCTCGTTGACCGGGATCTGGGTGATGCCAGTGAGCTGGTATTCCACGGGATCCTCGATGGTGACGATCTTGTCCTCAGAAGAGACGATCTCGGAGAGGCAGGCATAGAGGGTCGTTGTCTTACCGGAACCGGTCGGTCCGGTGACCAGCACCATCCCGTACGGCTCGTTGATGAACTTCCGAAGTTGACGTTTGGTGTCCTCTTCGAAACCGAGGACATCGAGATTGAGGGTTCGGAACTCGGTGCTCGAGGACTCCTTGTCGAGGATACGGATCACGGCGTCTTCACCGTGAACCGTGGGCATGATGGAGACACGAAAATCGATCGTCCGACCCGAGAAACGGACCTTGAACCGACCGTCCTGTGGGACGCGCTTTTCGGCGATGTCGAGCTCGGACATGACCTTGATCCGGCTGACGATGGTCGAGTGGTGGCGTTTGTCGATGGACTTCATTGCCTGGTAGAGCACACCGTCGATCCGGTACTTGACCACCACCTCACGGTCCTGGGTCTCGACGTGGATATCCGACGCACGCCGCTGGATGGCGTTGAACAGAATGGTGTCCACGAGCCGGATGATGGGCGACTGATCGGCGGTGATCCGATCGATGGACAGCACGCCTTCGCCGTCTTCGTCCTCCTGGACGATCTGCATGCTGAAGCCTTCGGTGGCTTCATCAAGGACCCGCTGGGTGGATTCCGATTTCTCGAGGATGTCGGCGATCCGCTTACGCGGGCTGACCGTGACATCAAGGGGCCTCGCCAACGCTAACTCGAGTTCGTTGAGGTCGACGACATTCGACGGATCGGCCATGACGATCTTGAGCACCTGTCCGTCGCTTGACGTGGGAAGGAACTCGTAGTGGATCATGGTCTCGACCGGGATGGTTCGGAAGAGGTCGCCATCGACGTGGAACTCATCGAGAGGGTCGAAGGGCAGACCGAGTCGTTCGGCCAAAATCTCGGCCTCGCGGATGTTCTCGCGATCACCCGGATCCACCGCCTCGTCGAGCATCACGAGGGTTTGGTCGAGGTTGGGGTCGGTCGCCATATCTTCGCTCATCCAATCTTTGAAACGGTCGTGAGCAGCGGGTAGTAGACCGCCAGCAGCAGTCCGGCCACGATGATACCCATAACCACGAGAATCAGGGGCTCGAAGAGCGTCACCAGGCGCGCCAGAGCGAATTCGATCTCCTCATCGAAGAAGCTCGAGGAGTGCTCCAACATCTCCGGAAGCGCACCTGTGGACTCGCCCACCCGCATCATTGCCAAAGCGAGCGGGGGCATCATACCCGTGTCATCGAGAGAATCGGACAACGGGCGGCCTTCCTGGACCTCCCTGACGCAGCCGTGGAAGAGCTGGGAGATGTATGAATTGCTGATGGATGTCGTTGATGTTTCGAGGGCGGGGACCATGGGTGTCCCACCGCCGAGAAGGACGCCGAGCGAGCGCGTGAACTGTGACGCGGAGAAGAGATGGGCCAACCGACCGATCACCGGAATACTGAGCCGCCAGCGATCGGTGATGCGGCGCCCCGAGGGTGTGTTTCGCCAGAACTTGCCGGCGAAGTAGAGTCCAACCACCGCCGCGGTCACCAGGAGGAAGTGTTCCTGTAACCCGTTCGAGAGCCCCATGACGATCCGGGTCGGAAGAGGCAGCTCCGCATCGAACTGCACGTAAAAGCCGGAGAATGCCGGGATCACCTTCACCATGAGGATGATGACGAGCACAACGGACATGGCGACAAGCACCGCTGGATAGGTCAGCGCACCGATGATCTTGCGACGGACCGATTCGGTCAGCCGCTGGTACTCGACATAGCGAATGAGCACAGTCTCCAGCTCGCCCGAACGTTCACCCGCGCGCAGGGTATTGGCATAGAGTCGCGGGAAGACATCACCGAGCGACAGGAAGGCGTCGGAGAGGGAAATACCGGTCGTGACCTGCTGGTGGATCTTGTCCAGAAGGACCTTGAAGTGTTCGTTGGTCTGCTGATCGCGGAGGAGTTCGAGCCCCTGGGTCAGGGGCAGTCCGGCGCGCAGCAGGGTGGCCAACTGGGTGTTAAAGAGGAGAAACTCCTGGCCCGTGACCTTGGTGCTCTTGGAGAGGAACGGGATCCGAACTCGGGATCTCGCGGCCGTGATGGCGAAGACGTGGAAGCCCTCTCCCTCGAGCTCCCGGCGCAGGGTATCCTCCGCGGCCGCCACTCGGCGGCGCTCCACCACGGCGCCATCCGGCGAGCCCAGTCGGCAGACGAATTCGGGCACCTAGTTCTCCTCGACCACCGCGGGATTCATCAACGATCCTCCACCGAGTGCATGGTGAGGATCAGCACCAACCCGTTGGCCGAGTCCTCGGAGCTGCCGGCGCCGATGATCATCTTCTGTTTGGGCGAGAGAAAAACCGTGGTTCTGAGCAGTTCGTCGAGCTTTTCCTTGCCACCTTCACCGATCACGAGGCGATCGAGGCGAAGCCACTTCACCTGGGTCCGATCGGCCACATCGGCCACGCCCCACGGGGTCGACTCCGGAACATTAGACGCCTCGGCGAGGAAGGAGAGACGGTAGCTCGTCCCCAGCGACGCTGCGGTCGGCTGACCGAACTCACCCTGGAAGACGGTGTTCCCCGCACGACGATATCCCTTGAACGGGAACATCCTATGGAGCCGCCGATCGAGTTCCGCCGGCAGACCCGAAGAACCGCTGTTGTCGAGTCCCTCGAGGAGTTCGACCTCGATGCGGTACTCCCCGGGAACCCGGTCGAGCTTGTCGATCTTGGCGGTGATCTTACCGACGATCTCGGGCGAGTCCTGGATCGTGAACCGCCCACGGGAGGGTTGGATCGTGACGCTGCCCTCATCGGAAAGCAGCGGCTCGATGACCGCGAAGGTCTCGGTCACCGATGCATTCTTGAGGTTGAACACGCGCACCATGGTCGCCGATTGGGCCGAGGCGACGAGCGCCACCGCCACGGTGCAAAGAAGCAGGATGATCGGGAGTCTCTTGTCCATATTCTAAAGCTCCATGGCCGGGTTGACGATGAAGACGGCGCCGGTGGTGCCGTCATCACCAATGGCATATTGATAAACCCGAACCTCTTCCTGCGTCATGTCCACTTCGACCCTCGGCGGCGGTTCCTTCGCCTCCGGACCCTCCTCAGGGACGACAGGTTCGAGGATCTCGACCTCGTGTGCGTCCGCCTGCAACGGCGGTGTCTCGACCGGCTGGGCGCCGTTCATCCACCATGCGGTGCTCGCGATGATCGCCAACACGACGGCGGCGGCGGCCGCCAGCCACGGTCGCCGGGAGGGGCGCAGACGCTGCTGCAACTGCTCCTGCCTGATCCCCGCCATCACACCGGTCACACATGCTTCGATCTTTTCCGCAGAGGGCTCGCGACGACCCGCCAGAGACAGAAGAAAGCTCGGATCCTCGGCTATGGCGAGATCGCGGCATTCCTCACACCTCTTCAGGTGAGCACGAAAGCCGGCCCGCCGGACCTCGTCGAGACTGTCATCGAGGTACTCGGTCAACAACTCGCGGTAGTCTTCACAACTCATTTCGACCTCTCTGGGACTGCGGCACAAACTCGGGATAGCGATTCTGGATCTCCCGCCGCAGCGTCTTACGTGCCTGAAACACGTGGTTACGGACCGTAGCTGCCGAACAGCCGAGGATCTCGGCCACTTCGGAGGTCTCCATGTCTTCGACCTCACGAAGGATGAATGCGGATCTCTGTTGCGGGGTCAGAACATCGACCAACTCACGCAGAATGCCGTCGATCTCGCCGTGTTCCAAGCGCTCCGCGGTCTCCTGCTTGCCGCCGACAAGCCGGAGTTGGTGCTCGCCGCCAGCCTTGTGGGCTTTGAGTCGGCTTGCCCTCGAGCGGATGAGGTCGATGGCGAGGTTGGTGCCGATGCGATACAGCCAGGTCGAGAACTTCCAGCGGGAATCGTACTTGTCGAGACGCTGCCAGGCCTTGATAAAGGCCATCTGCACCACATCCCACGCCTCTTCTTCATCGAGCACGATTCTCGCCACAGCCCTATGGAGGCCGCCGGAGTGGCGACGCACCAGATCGGCAAAGGCGTCTTCGTCGCCGTCACGGGCTTCACGGACAAGACGGGCCTCATCCATGGTCGCCTCGCAGCGATGCAGAGCGCCGCCGAGCAAATAGCAATGGCTCTCCCTCGTGTTCATCATCATCCCCGCCCTGTCTACGGAGCATCCGTCGACGGCGTTTGGGACGATTTCAATTCACTCTGGGGCATTATCCCTCAGATCCCAAGGATTGCGAGTTGACAGCCAAGCCTCCGGCAGTATTCGAAACACCGATTCGGCGACAGTACCGGTTCGCGAAAAATTGAAACACGGAGGACACGGAGATCCACAGGGAAGCCACGGGGTCGTCTTCTGACCCATCGCACGGTACCCCGGCACCGTATTCGGCTGATGAACCGAGGGAGCCCGGGTTCATTCTGCGATGCTCCGTGAACCTCTCCGTGGCTCTCCGTGTCCCCCGTGTTTTAGTCCTCAGCTCGCATGAAGTCCGGAGCCGCCGAATCCCACGCGGTGATGGCGCTGTCAACTGTCGACTGTGAACTGTCAACTGGGTTTCGGTGGGTAGCCGGTGATGTCCCGGATGCGCTCGTACAACGGTTTGAGACGCCTGTACATCTTCAGATAGACCTCGCGGTAGAGACGATCGTAGATCCGGCTGGTGGCGGGATCGGGGTCAAAGGTGTCTCTCACCCGGGTCATCTCGGCCACTGCCGACTCGAAGTCCGGGTGGATTCCCAACCCGACGGCTGTAGCCATGGCCGCCCCGAGCCCCGACGCATCGGCCAGATGAGGTCTCGATGCCGGCAGCCCGAAAATGTCGGCCGTGATCCGCATGGCGGCATCTGACCGCGAACCACCACCTGCGACCCTCACCTCGGTCATGGTGCATCCACTCCGACGTTGACTCCGTTCCGCCCCCTCGCGCAAGGCGTAGGCGAGACCCTCGAGGATCGCCCGATAGAGATGGGCCCTGGTGTGAACATCGCCAAACCCGACGACGGCGCCCTTGGCCTCGGGGCCGGGAAGGCGAATCTTCCGGTCAGCCGGTGAGTCAGGAATCCCGAGAGAAAGAGAAACTTGTGGGTCCGCTCCCAGACATCCGGTTGGTGGCGAGCGATCCAGATCGCCTCGGCGTTGGCCTGGAAGTTGGCCACGGTCTCTGAGAGCCCCAGGGTTCGGAAGGTCATCCCCCAGAACCCACCCACCGGTGGCACGCCCTCGGTTCGGCGCTGATCGAGCCAGACGATGGCCGGTCGCAGCGGATCTCCCCCCTCGTCGACGCAGACCATGGTCGCTCTGAGAGTCGTCAACCCGACCCCGATCAGGGATTCACGATCCACCCCCTGAGCCCACAGGCCATGGCAGGCCTCGCAGAGCGAACGCCAGTAGTAGAGCGGATCCTGCTCGGCCCAGCCCGGCCGTTCCGAGTAGTAGGGTTCAAGATCGACCTTCTGACGCGCCACCAGGTTGCCGGCGGGATCGAAGACCAATGCACGAACGCTCTGCGTTCCGTTGTCGATGGCCAGAATGTGATCGCGGATGGTCACCATCAAGTTGTACACCATCCTGTCGGTTCCGTCCCCGAGACCGCGTCCGTTTCCGTTTCCGTTTCCGTTTCCGTTTCCGTTTCCGTTTCCGATGAGTGTTCACTATCGGTATCGAAATCGCTATCGGACGGGAGTTGTGAGTCGTGAGTCGTGAGTCGTAAGTCGTGATCGGTGATCCTACCCGAGCACGCGGACGGATGACCTCCACCGGGCGTGCCGGGGCCGCCCCATGGCCCGTGGACATATGGCACTCACCGGGGCGTGCCGGGCGCGCTATTGTGCCCGGATCGACCATTCGGCACCGCGTCGCGCTGCGCACAATGGCGACCCCGGGCAACCCTCGCGGCAGAGCGTTCCGGTGCATCTCTCCCGGCTACGAAGGAGGCCGCCGGCGTGCCATCGGCGTGGTCGCAGTCCTCCACGTTGCCTCCGCGCTACCACGCCGATGGTGCGACGCTGGGTCGCCGAAGGCGGACCAGAAGGCCGGGGATTCGGGAAGCCTCAGCGACACCCCCACGGGTCAGGAAGCGCGCCTCTCGCAAAGGACCCCTCCCTTTCTTCGGGGGACCCTTCGACTCGCTCGGCGGTACTCGCTCGCTCAGGGTGACATGGAGAACATGATGTGATGAATTGTCGGTGCGGGCGTCCCGCCTGCCTGTAGGGTGGGGTTCACCCCACCTTCAGTCACCTCGCGGCTGGTATCGCGTCACCACGAAGTCTGACACCGTACCGATATCGCGGCGCCCACTCTCAATTGCGATGTCTTTGTGTCCGTTGCGATGACCGATCTTCGTGTTCTTCGCGATGCAACCTTGCGATGGTGCGGTATATGCGATGAGATCTGCGCCCATCTGCGCTATCTGCGGTTCCTCCGCGCGATGTTCACCGCGCCGGTACTCCGCCGCGCTTGCGTACAATCTCCCCATGTCCCCAACTCTGCGCCGCTGGATTCCCGTCGTCCTCTGGGTGACCGTGATCTACACGACCATTGGCTTCGTGCGCGTACTGCGCGAGTGGTACGTCGAGCGGTGGGACCCTGTCTTGATCGCGTGGTCGGTAGCGGGCATCCTGGTGGTTGCAGCGGGAACGACGGTGAGCGTCCTTCGGCGGCGCGCGCTGGTCCTACGACCCGGCGCAATGCTCTGGCTCGCCGTCGTCACCCTGGTCCTGGTGCTCTGGACCTTCAGCCTTCGTCGCAGCCCTGAAGAAGCGGTCCACTTCCTCGAGTACGGCATTCTGGCAATCCTGCTCCACCGCGCCCTCCGACCGACCATACCCGACGCTTTCGTCTTCATCGCCGGCGCTCTCGCGGGCGCCCTCATCGGGACGATGGACGAAGTGATCCAGTGGTTCTCCCCGAACCGTTTCTGGGACTGGCGCGACATCGTCCTAAACGCCGGGGCCGGCGCCTTCATCCAGTTTGCGCTCTGTCGCATCCTCCCACCGCACACTGGTGAAACACCGTCTCGATCAAAGCGAGTCGTCGTGCGTCTCATGGTCGGCCAATTGCTCCTGCTGTCAATCTGTCTGGCGAACACTCCCCAGCGGGTTGCCCGGTACGCCCCCGGCCTCCCGGGTTTCGAACACCTCACAAGTCCCGAAAATCCCATGGCCGAGTACGGCCACCTGCTCCGGGTGACGGGCCTGGGATCGTTCAAATCGCGGCTCGATCTCTCGGAACTCGATCGCCAGGACCGGCATGGCGCGAGCGAGGTCGCGGCCCTCGTCGATGAGGCTCGCCGTCGCTACGGTGTCTTCCTCAAAACCTGGCCGGCCGGTGAGGATCCATTCACCTATGAGATGCGGGTCCACCTCTTTTCCCGGGACCGAAACCTCGCGAAGGCCCGGGAACGGGGCTTCAACGGGGGCACCGCCTTCGACCAGCTCACAACCTCGTGGCACGAGAATCGAATTCTCGAAAACTTCTTCGGCAGAAGCCTCGGGCAAAGCTCCTATTCCTGGCCACCGGAACTCCGGCAGCAGCTTGATCTCCAACGAGACCCCGATTCCATCTTTCGAAGCGCCGTGGGTTCCCACCTGATCTGCTTCTCGTCGGAGAAGACCCTGCGGCTGGTACTCTTGGCCCTGATGGCGATCTGTGTCATCACCGACATCCGATTGCATTTTTCCGACAGGAGACGACCATGACCGAAAGCACTCGACGCCGTTTTCTCCACACCGCGGGGCTCGCCGGAGCCGCCGCCGTCATGGGCCTGCCCACGAGAACAAGCTGGGCGGCCAAAGGGGCGCCGGCGGGCAAGCTGCGGTTGGTCTTCTTCACCGATGTCCACGCCACGCCGGATCTCCGCGCGCCACAGGCACTGACCATGGCCGCGAAATCCATCAATAGGAAGAGTCCGGACCTGGTGATCGGCGGCGGTGATCTGATCTACGACGCCTTCGAAGTCCCGGCAGCGGCCGCCGAGCCCGAGTGGGATGTCTACATGAGCATGCATCGGGCGATCCGCGCTCCGGTGGAGGCGATCCTCGGTAACCATGATCTGACGGCGGTCCGACCGAGCGACGGGTCCGAGCCCAGCGCCGATCCCCGCGCGGTATTCAGAAAAAAGCTCGGTCTCGAACGAACCTGGCGGGTCGTCGATGCCGAGGGATACCGGATCTTCCTTCTCGATTCGGTCCATATCAGCGGCGACGACCTCGATTATCACGGCAGGGTGTCGCAGGAGCAGCTCGATTGGCTGGGCACTGAACTCGGCCGAACCGACTCCAAAACACCCATTGTGGTCGCGACCCACCTCCCCCTTCTGACGGCGATCCCCCAAGCTACCAAGGGTTCCACCTTCGCGCTGACCGAGAACTACATGGTGGTCAACAACCTCGAAGTGCTCTCGTTGTTTGCCGATCACAATCTCCTTCTGGTGCTCCAGGGCCACCTCCACGCCGAGGAGATGCTGCGCTGGAATGGGACGACATTCATCACCGGCGGGGCGATCTGCGGCAACAAGTGGCACGGACCCAAGTACGGGACGCCCGAAGGCTTCGGGTCGCTGACCCTGAGGCCGGATCGCGTCGATTGGGAGTACCACTCGCTTGGGTGGAAAGCGAAGACGGAGTGAGATGGCTGTTTGCAGCCATCTCGAATTATGAATTATGAATTATGAATTTCGGGCTCCATAGCTCTGGTCACCGTTGGGTTGAACCGCGAAGGCGCGAAGAGCGTGAAGACATCGCAGCCATCACAAATGGGACGCGGATCTCGCGGATGGACACGGATTCCATCGCACATCGCAAGGGATCACCGAAGAAGCGCAGAGCCATCGCTCGGAAAAACTGCAGATAGCGCAGATCAACGCAGATCCCGACGCTATCGGTATCGCAATCGCAATCGCTATCGACGAGTGGCTGGGACTTGGATGGAACGAACATCTCAACCATCGCATTTAAAAGTGGGCGACGCGTAAATTCAAAGGTGTCGAACTGGCGTGGATGCGTTGTTCAGGCAGGAATGGCTCTGAAGGTGGGGTCAACCCCACCCTACGGGCAGGCGGGACGGCAGCAGGAACCGGCCACGACCTTACGACTTACGACTTACGACTTACGACTCACGGTCGATCGACGATAGCGATAGCGATAACGATAGTGAGCATCCATTGGTCACGAAACCGGGTTCTCCCACGGCCAACCGCGACAATAGACACCATGTCGGTGTTGCGTTTTCCTGAAGGTCTACAATCCTCCCATGACCGCCGGGCTCTCCCCGCAGCAACAACGCGCTCTCGAAGCGACAGGGTGCGAGGTGCGGATCGACGACCTCACTCGAGTGCTCTACTCGACCGATGCGTCGATCTACAAAATCGAGCCCCAGGCGGTGGCGTTTCCGAAAAACGGTGAAGAGACCGGGCTGCTGCTCTCCGCAGCGGCCGATGCCGGTCTCGAGATCACCCCTCGAGGCGCAGGGACAGGTCTTGCCGGCGGCGCAGTGGGTTCAGGGCTCGTGGTTGATCTGGCGCGCCACAACCGATCCATCACCGACTTCGATCCGGATCGGCACACCATTCGGGTCGGCCCCGGGGTCGTTCTCGACCGGCTCAACGCCCACGTCGCGCCCCACGGCCTGTGGTTCGGACCCGATGTGGCCACCTCGTCGCGGGCGACCCTCGGTGGGATGATCGGCAACAACTCGTCCGGCGCCCACGCGCCGGTCTACGGCACCACGGTGGACCATGTGGTCGCCCTCGAGGTGGCCCTGGCGGACGGGCGGGTGGCATGGATCGGTCGCGACCACGATGGCCTGGTGGAGATCAGCGGAGAAACCGACATGCTGGTGGCTGCCCATCGCACCGAGATCTCTCGATCGTTCCCTCCCGGGCTCGCCAAACAGTGGCCTGGTTATGGCTTCGACCGGGCGCTGGCCTCCCCCGGTGATCTGAGCCGCGTCATCACCGGGTCCGAAGGCACCCTGGCGGCCGTCACTGGCGCGATTCTCTCGCTTTCGCCGAGACCGGATCGCAGGAGCCTCGGCGTGCTCTTCTTCTCATCGATCTCCGAGGCCATGCACGCCGGGGTCGAAGTGGCCGGGCTCGAACCGGCGGCGGTGGAGCACATCGATCGGATCCTCCTCGATCAGACCATGGGTCAACGCGCATTCGCCGGCGCTCGCGAGCTCCTCGATCTCGACGGGAGACCCACTGAGTCCATCGTGCTGGTCGAGTTCTTCGACGACGTGGATGGTCGGCTCGCCTCGCTCGACAGTCTCGCGCTCGGCGAACGACGATTGATGCTCGAGGATGCTCCACGACAAGCGCTCGTGTGGGAACTCCGCAAGGCCGGCCTGTCCCTGCTCACCGGTCGTACCGGACCGGCCAAGGCCACGGCCTGCATCGAGGATGTCTGCGTCCGACCGGATCGGCTGCCCGACTATGTCGACGGGCTTCGCGAGATCATGCACCCCCTCGGTCTCGAAGCCTCCTACTACGGTCACGCCGCGTCGGGTGAGCTCCACGTCCGCCCGATCCTCGATCTCCACGAGGAGGGCGACCTCGAAAAGCTGCGACTCGTCGCCGGCGAGGTGTCGCAGCTGTGCCGGGAGTTCAAGGGTTCGTTGGCGGCAGAGCATGGGGTCGGGATTGCCCGTACCGAGTACCTCGAGGAACATCTTGGACCGGAGTTGACCGGAGCGTCTCGGCAGCTCAAGGAGATCTTCGATCCGCGCGGACTCATGAACCCCGGAAAGATCGTCGATTCGGGCAGATTCACCATCGACGGTGATCTCCGGCTCGGAAAGGGTTCGACCCTCGATCCACAACTTGTCGGTGAACTCGGATTTGTCGATCGCGATCACTCGTTCGTCGCCAACCTTGAACAGTGCAACGGGTGCGGCGGTTGCCTCAAGGAGACGCCGACCATGTGCCCGACCTTTGTCGCGACCGGAGACGAGGCCCTCTCGACCCGTGGGAGGGCCAACACCATCCGTGCCTCCCTTGAGGGTCGATTCGGCGCCGAGTGGATGGCCTCGACCGAGCTCAAACAGGTACTCGCCAGCTGTCTGTCGTGCAAGGCGTGCCGGACCGAGTGCCCCTCCAATGTTGATCTTGCGGCGCTCAAGGCCGAGCTCCTCGCCACCCGACATGCTGAGAGAGGCGCTTCGCTCTTCGATCGGCTGGTGTCGGCGTCGGATCTGCTCGGGCGCGTCGGAACGACGATGCCGAGGATCGCCAACACGTTCCTCGGTTTTCGGCCGGTTCGGCTGATCCTCGAGCGGATCTTGGATCTCGCGTCCGATGCGCCGTTGCCACCCTTTGACCATCGGCGGTTCGACACCTGGTTCCGGAGGCGTGCTCAATCGACCACATTCCCCCGTAGTCGAGTCCTGCTGTGGGACGACACCTGGACCAGGTACCACGAGAGCCGGATCGGCCGCGCCGCCGTCAGAGTTCTCGAGGCCATGGGACACGAGGTCGATCTCGTCCATGGTCGCAAGTGCTGCGGCCGGCCCGCCGCGAGTCGTGGTCTTCTCGGACAGGTGCGGCGGCTCGGCGAGCACAACCTGGCGTTGCTCGCAGGAGGGCGGGAGCCCATCGTCTTCCTCGAACCATCCTGCTACTCGATCTTCATCGACGAGTACCGCCAGCTCGGGCTCGATGGTGCCGATGAGGTTGCGGACCGCTGCGTCCTCGTCGAGGATCTCGTGCTCGGATTCCTCGATGAAGCGGGTGGGATGAGCATCAATTGGGCCAACGAGCAGAAGAAGATCGCCGTGCACGGCCACTGCCACACCAAGGCGCTCGCCGATTCCGGCTCGGTCGTCAGGCTCCTTGCAGAGATTCCGGGTGTCGAACCACTGCCCCTCGAGACGGGCTGCTGCGGGATGGCCGGCGCCTTCGGGATGCTCGCCTCCAACCGGGAACTCTCCCGCGCCGTGGCGCAATCGCTCATCCGGGCCATCGAAAAGCTCCCCCAGGACGCTGTCGTGGCGGCCTCCGGGACCAGCTGTCGCCATCAGATTCTGGCGCTCACAGGAATCGAGGCTATCCACCCCATCGAAGCTGTTGCGGCGGCTCTCGATGACCACTGAGAACCATTCCCGACCTTTTGACGTTTGATGGTGTGAGAGCCGGCCCCGAGGCCGGCGTTGTGAACCGGGGAGCTCGGACCGTTCTACAATCGACAGAGCCCCCGCAGGAGGACCGATGAGAATTGCCTACTTCGAACCGCTGTCACGTGCCTGGGACCGAACCCGGGTGATCCTTTGGCAGCCATTCGATCTGGCCCAGTGGCTCCTGTTGGCGTTTGCGGCCTGGTTGGCCGGTCTGACGACCGACACAGGGTCTGCATTCGCGTGGCGGGGAGATGCCGGCGACTCCGGCCGAGATGTGTGGCACGGGATCGACCACGCCTGGGGGGAGATCGCCGCGAATGCGATCTGGTTGCCGTTCGTAGCCATTGGGATCATGCTGGCCGTGGGTTTCGCCGTCCTGATGCTGTGGATCACATCGCGTTTCAAGTTCATCTTCTTGGACAATCTGATTCGCAATCAGTCCGAGATCGCCGAGCCCTGGACCCGTCACGAGACCCTGGGTAATTCACTCTTCCTGTGGAGGCTGTGTTTCACCCTCGCCTGTGTGGTCGGCGGCCTGCTTGTCATGCTCGTCTTTTTCGCTCCGGCCGCCGGATTCTCGATCAACGACGCCCTCGCGGGTCTGTCGGTGGCCGCCGGGGTTTTCGGGACTCTCGGTCTCGTGGTCTTCGGCATCGCCGCATCTATAGTCGCGCTCCTCACCGAGTCCTTTGTCATCCCCATCATGTATCGCTATGAGATGAAGGTCCTGGATGCCTGGCGGGCCTTTCTGCCCTGGCTCAAGGCGCGACCGATGCACTTTGTGGGCTATGGACTCTTTGTCCTGATGTTGGCCCTGGTCTTTTCGGTCTTTTTCAGTGTCTTTTGTCTGATGACCTGCTGCATGGCGGCGGTGCCCTACCTCGGGACCGTCCTGTTGCTCCCGATCTGGGTGGCCTATCGGTTATTCTCCGTTGAATTCCTCGCCCAGTTCCACTCGGACTTCAATCTCTTCAGTCCCCTGCCCGAGGATGAAGAGGAAGCCATCACGGGTCTCGCTGAGGAGGCCGACCGGGAGTAACACCG
>Ga0164313_10001251_pt1 | contig 22396 bp, 17 predicted proteins | sample GuaBasSedimGuay4_FD_113735 | JGI IMG/M metagenome (GOLD analysis project Ga0164313, IMG submission 113735) | Subseafloor sediment microbial communities from Guaymas Basin, Gulf of California, Mexico - Guay4, Core 4569-4, 0-3 cm | ecosystem: Environmental > Aquatic > Marine > Hydrothermal vents... | reverse complement strand
TTCTTTAAATGTTGTACCTCTTGCAATGATTTATTATCTGGAGTGTGAAGCACCTTTTCCTCAAGGTCTTCTATGACTTCACTGATGTGCTCGGTAACGAAGAAGTAGTGGTCCACCACCGAATCAATTAGTCGGTAAAACAGGTAGTCAGCTCCCTTTTTGCGGATGTTGCCTTTGATTTCCCGCAGACGCTGGATCAGAGTATTAAAGACATCGCTTTCATGTTCCTGGAATGAGATTACCCAGCCCTTGCCAAGTACGAGGCTGATCTGTTCTGAAACAACTGAGTTATCGTCCTTATTGATGGCCAAAAGCTTGAGAGTAAGGAAAAGATAATTATCAAATTCCTCGACTTTAGGGCGATGTAGGGTGTTGAGTACCTCCTCCAATACTAAAGGGTGCAGTTCGAAATGATTTCCTATGGAGGCGATAGTTTCAGTGTCGTGAAGGCCGTCCACATTTATCCAACTTACGGTGTCTGTTTCCTTGAACAGGAAGCATTCCTCTGTAGATTTGCAGCTAGTTTCGGAAAGATTTGCAGCGTCATAGTCGATGATGGACACCTTTATCTTGTCGGTTATTTGCCTGCCTATGTGTACAAGAGATCCTGGGGGCAGTCCTGCCTTTTTTGAAATTGTATTAGAAGATTTCATCTATTGTGTTATTTATTTTTATGCACTGATGTACCACGTTTATGTGTATCATCAGTTGTTAATGCCACAATACATAAACAAGAATGTGCTAAAGCTAAATTAGATAAAAATTCATGGACAGGTGTGATAAACTTATTTCAAAACAGAGAAGTGCGTCAACCCGCCTTTATCCATTATTTATCTTTATTTAACATTACAATTAAGCTTTTTTAACTGTATTTACTAACCACCCCCCTCCCCCAACGTTTAACTTTGTTCCTGATAGAATATACAGACAATTGAAACAACAACATTACATATCATCTTTTATGCTGATTATATTTTTCAGCTTTGTTTTTCTGAATGATTATTCCATTAGTTTGGACGAGAATCGCTCAGTCAAACAATACATGGATTTACAGATAAATCCAATTGAGAAATGGAATCAGGAGGGTGGTTCAGATGTCATTATTTTGGAGCCATCGGCTCAAGTCCCAGAAATCTTCTTGTGCGACAGAGCCCTGATTCACAAGGTAATAACTCTTTTCGCATCGTATCTGTATAAGTCCCATTTCAACCTATCTCACATCGATCTCCCTCCACCCGTACTACACATTTGATTGTCATCCTACAGGAATTAACTTACGTTTTTCCCGGTAAAATTCAGATGACTGAATGATTATCCATTATTGAATGTTTCATTTTTAAATGACCAGAACCATGTATATTAAACCATCATATTATCAAAATAAATTCGATTCTCATTTTCGTCATGAAAAAAAATCTCGAAACGACCTTAATATTGGCAGAGTCGAATTCATTAGAAATTACCAAAGAGAACAGCTAGTCATACTAATAGAATGTGATCTTCGATTAAATACAGAAGTAAATGCATTTATTCAAGAGGACAAGCTAATCATTGAATCCTTTCATTCGACAGAATATAGTAAACCGTTTAAAACACATTTAATGAAAAAGGAGACCCTTGCAGATTATGAGAAAGGGGAAGCGGAAGTCGAATTTTCTGAAGTGCAATTGAACCTCGGTTTCAAGTATTCCATGCTTTCATGCCAGATGATCAAAGATGGCCTGATTAAGGTAATCCTGAGTTTTCATAGGACATACAAAAAAGATCTTAAATACAATTAGACAATGAAGGAGGAACATAAAATGAAAAAAATGATAAAAATACTGGTCCCTTCCATGTTGGGAAGCGGCCTTACGATTGCAGTCTTTTTATTAGCAGGCATCAATCATAAAAATTCACCTGTTTTTTTAAGCAGGCAGGATCCTATGCCAGTACATAAAACTGAATATACAATTAAAGAAAATGGCGAAATTGTACCCCCCGATTTTACGGGTGTATCCAAGGAGGTGATGAATTCCGTTGTATATATCAAGTCTACCCGTAACATTCAGGCAAGAAATCAATCCTTTTTCAATGAACGAAGTCCCTTCGGTGATATGTTTGGGGATGAATTCTTCAGGTTTTTCTATGGAGATCCACGACAGCAGAATCAAAGCAGGTCAGAGCCAGAATCATTTGAACAGATAGGTACTGGATCAGGCGTCATTATAAGCAGTAATGGCTACATAATCACGAATAATCATGTCATTGATCAGGCCGATGAGATTGAGGTTACTTTGCACAACAACGATAAATATAAGGCCAAATTGATCGGAACGGATCCTTCAACCGACCTAGCTCTGCTTCAAATCAAAAAAGATGGATTGCTGGCTTTATATTTTGGTAATTCAGATCATGTAGAAGTCGGTGAATGGGTAATAGCTGTCGGCAATCCGTTCAACCTGAACTCAACGGTTACGGCCGGAATTGTTAGTGCAAAAGGGAGGAATATTAACATCATTGATGACAAATCGGCCATCGAAGCTTTTATTCAAACAGATGCCGCTATCAATCCTGGTAACAGCGGGGGTGCCTTAGTAAACCTGAACGGTGAACTCATTGGGATCAATACTGCCATTGCAAGTCCGACTGGCTCATATGCCGGATATGGTTTTGCAATACCTGTGAATATTGTAAAAAAGGTGGTGGAGGATTTCTATAAATACGGGATGGTGCAGCGCGCCTACCTGGGCATTATGATCCGGAATATTGATGGAAATCTGAAGAATGATCGGCATCTTAAAATCAGCGAAGGCGCCTTCGTGGACAGTATCAATTCTAATAGTGCTGCTGGTGAAGCAGGAGTGGAAGTCGGAGATGTCATCGTCAAGGTGGAGAATAAGCCCATCTTAAAGTCTGCTGACTTGCTTGAGCAGATTGGAAGGCACAGACCTGGTGACCAGGTCGGTGTAACAGTAAATAGGAACGGGAAAGATTTGTTTTTTGACGTTACACTTGCTAACCAGAAAGGGGAAAGGAAATTAATCGCCGATAACCAGATGGATATTCTGGACATCATGGGCGCTTCCTTTGAATCTCTCGATAGGGAAAAAGCTGAACAATTAGGCGTTGAAGGAGGCGTTGTGGTCAAAGATTTGTCAGCAGGAATTTTGAAGAACCAGACCAACATTAAAGAAGGATTTATTATTACGGGTATCAACAATGAGAAGGTTTCTTCCGTTAAGGACCTAAGACAAGCTTTAAAACATCAGAAAGGTGGAGTAATGCTGGAAGGTGTTTATGAAAATTATCCCGGAGAGCTCTTTTATGCTTTTGGTTTGCCGGAATAAAACAATTGTATGAATCTTTTCGGTTCCTATGTCTCAAAATAAAGATGTCCCTGCAGGTCAATAACCTGCAGGAGCTCTTTATTTTCCAGATCTTTTAGTAACATCATGTACTTAACACTTGAAAACATGAATTCCAAAACAAAGCCTGCCCTTCAGTACAGTTTGTCTGATTATGTAGCAATTTCATCTTTTCATTTAAACCGAAAAAGGACATATTCATTCCGTCTTATCCTTCATGCGCTATTTTTTCTGGGAATGATATCCACTGGATGCAAATCCAAGCATCCTGATGGATCAGAATTTATTGGAGAGATAAACCAGATAGATGGCTCAGGCAAAAAACAGGGACTATGGAAGATTTATACAGATAGTATTTTAATTTCTGAGGGCTCATACGTCGATGGAGAACCGGATGGTCTATGGACATACTTGTATGAGAACGCACAGATGAAAGAAGAGGGTAATTTTGATCAAGGTGTGAAAAACGGTATGTGGGTAGAATGGTATTCGGATGGTAGATTAATGTGGAAAGGTGAATGGAAAGATGGGAAAAGGCATGTCGGATACGCGGATGCCAAAGCTGAAGTGACATTCATAGGCCAGAACCTCCAGGATAGTGTTTTGACCCATGAGAATACTTATCGTTTAAGGATTAGGATCACGAATATTCCGGTCAGTAATCTTTTTGTCGAGGTAGACAACGGTTCCATTACCCGGGAAGCAGAATGCGATCATTTTATCCTTAACACCTCATCCGATAAGATTCTGACAATGACAATCGGCTATATGCCGGACCTAGAATACAAGGATTTCCGGAATCTTGTCAGGGAAATCGATTTCAGAATCATATAAGGTCCTATTTTGCAAAGAGTTTATGGCTAAGTTAAAACGAGCATTCACTCCTTGTAATTGCAACAGAACTCCAATCTATCAATAATAGGTATTTGGTACCTTTCATCCCAATACCTTGGATCAATCTCAATCAGGTAGTAATTATATGTGAATGCATATAATAATATAAAATATTAATATATTATATGTAATTGCATATAATTACGTATATTTGTTTCATGTTATATCTAAATGCATATAATGAAAGTATTGTCAGAATTTGTAAAAGAACGCAGGAAAGAAGTAAATCTTACGCAAGAGGAATTTGCCGAGCGAGCCGGAGTGGCGCTTACTGTTATTAGAAAAATTGAACAGGGAAAAACCAATATGAATCTTGATAAGGTGAATTTGGTATTGAGAATGTTTGGACATGAATTAGCACCAGTTAACAGCAAACAATTGTCAGAATGAGAAGTGCGAAGATTTATTACAAGGAAATATTTGCCGGAAAGCTAACAGAGACTAATGAAGGTGAATTTGTTTTTAAATATGACGACCAATATGTTGAGAATCATCCCGCTGAGTTCATAACTTTCACTATGCCAGTTTCCAAAAAGCCATACATTGAAAAAAGATTGTTCCCATTCTTTGAAGGGCTGATACCTGAAGGCTGGCTATTAGATATTGCATCAAAAAGCTGGAAGATTAATCCAAATGATCGAATGGGGCTCCTTTTGGTATGCTGTCAGAATTGTATTGGAGCAGTTAGTGTTGTACCTATATCAGAAGAAAATGAATAAATGCCTGTATTGTTATAAGCCCTTAAATGGTGAAGCAGATTTTCATGAGAAATGCAACTTGGATTTTTTTGGATCAAAAAATACACCTGTATTATCGTATACGATTGATCAGATGGCTGAGCTGGCTAAAAATGTTGTTGAACGAAGTGTATCTGTTCCTGGTGTGCAGGCTAAATTATCGATGTCATTAATAAAAGAGGCCCAAGAAACATCTGACAGTAGATTAACTGTAGTTGGTGCACTGGGAGGTGGATATATATTTAAACCTCCATCAGAAAAGTTTGCAGAGATGCCCCAAAACGAGCATCTGACAATGAGAATTGCAGAAGCTTTTGGCATACGGGTGGTTCCATCAAGTTTAATTCGATTAGCATCTGGGGAGCTATCTTATATAACTAAGAGAATTGACAGAGAAGGAGAAGGTGAGAAAATCCATATGATTGATATGTTTCAGATTACTGAAGCCTTTGATAAATATAAAAGTTCCATGGAGAGGATTGGAAAGTCATTGGGTATGTATTCTGAGAATCCTCTATTGGATAAGCTTTTTTTCTTTGAGCTAGCCCTATTTAGTTTTCTTACTGGAAATAACGATATGCACTTAAAGAATTTCTCAATGATCGAAACTGCGTCTGGTTGGGTTCTTTCACCGGCATATGATTTATTGAATGTGAGTATCATTAATCCTGAAGATGACGAAGAACTTGCTTTGACAATACAGGGAAAGAAAAAAAAAATCAAGCGTGAGCATTTCGATAGATTAGGTGAAGAGTTAGGATTAACACCTAAACAACTAAAAGGTGTATATAATCGCTTCCGTAATAATAAGGCAAAAGCAATGCAATTGATTGACAATTCATTTTTGACTACTCAAATGAAAGAAGCTTATGCAGATTTGTTAGAAGATCGGTATGCTAGAGTATTTGTTGAATAGAATTTTTATTTCAGGGCGTTAAGCTTGCTTATAATTGTCTCTCCTTACTGTATCATCATCTTCATTTACTTTTATTTTCTTTAGTTTTGCGCACTATTCAGCACATACAGACGATTAACAAATCTTCAGAATGATGAAAAAGGTCCTGATCTTAGGCGCAGGTATGGTAGTAAAACCCATGGTGCATTACCTGCTCGACAATAATATTGATGTAACAATAGCCAGCAGAACAAAATCGAAAGCTGATGAAATGTTGGAGGGATTTGTAAGAGGAAGATCAATTACATGGACAGTGGACCAGTTAGATGCGCTTGATGATTTAATAAAAACTCATGACCTGATCGTAAGTCTGCTTCCATATACGCATCATGTAACAGTGGCTGAAAGATGTATTGCTCACAAGAAAAATATGCTTACAAGCTCTTATGTTTCTCCGGAGATGAAAAAACTGGATGAGAAAGCAAAAGAGACTGGAATCATCATCATGAACGAGATAGGGGTTGACCCAGGATATGATCATATGACAGCAATGGATATCATCGACAGGGTGCATGAAGAAGGAGGGAAAATCGATGAATTTCATTCCTTGTGCGGCGCCCTGTGCGCTCCTGAAGCTTCAGATAATCCTTTCAGGTATAAGTTTTCCTGGTCACCTAAAGGAGTTGTTATGGCAGGAAATAACGATGCCCAATACTTGAAAAACGAGAAAGTCGTAAACCTGGATACTGCTGATCTTTTCAGTAATCCCCTGGAGATTGATTTCCCGGGAGTGGAAAAAATGCATGTGTATCCGAACCGTGATTCTTTGCCATATATTGATCTCTATGGAATCAAGGAGGTAAAGACTATGTACAGGGGCACTTTCAGGTATCAAAACTGGTGTGCTGCATTAGATCTGCTAAAGGCACTTGGACTAACTAGTTATGAAGCACAGGATCTGAAGGGTAAAACCTATGCCCAGTTAACCGCAGAAATCAATGGACTTGATGCCAATAATTTGAAGGAAGATATTAGAGCAAAGTATACTATTGATGAGAATCATGCCGGTCTGAAGGCCATTGAATGGCTGGGAGTCCTTGATCCCAAACCGATTCATCTTGAAAAAGGATCTACATTCGATCTTACTTCAGACTTAATGATTGAAAAAATGATGATGGAAGATGATGAACGAGATATGGTCATCATGCAGCATATTTTCAAAGTTACAAGGGCAGATGGAAAAAGAGAAAAAATTGTTGCAAGAATGCTCGACTATGGAAACAAAGACTATACATCAATCTCTCGAACAGTTGCTCTTCCAGCAGCAATATGTGTAAAACTAATTCTGGATAAAACAATTATAGAAACAGGAGTTCATATACCGATTAAAAAGTCTATTTATTTCAATGTCCTGAATGAACTCAAGAAACATGGGATATTGATGGAAGAAACCACCACCACACTTTAGTACAAATAAGAAATTACACTCATCACTGACGTTAAACAATCTCCAGCGTGATAAAAGTACATTCAGAAAAAATGTGCGTGAAAATCTGTATTTGATTATCAGGATTTTTTACACCTTTAAATAATATACAGATGGCTGCTATATTCATAAAGGTTATAATGGTTTCAGTAATGTTTCTCATGCTGGGAGTGGGATTGAAAGTTACATTTATTGAAGTTTTATCTGTTGCACGAAAGTTTAAACTGGTATTGCTTGGTGTACTGGCAAATTTTATAGTTATCCCAATACTGGCTTATATCGGAATGACCTACCTGCCCCTGGAACCTAAGGTTAAAGTGGGGATTATGCTAATGGTAGCAGCGCCCATAGCACCAATGGTACCTCCTTTTGTTGAAATGGCAAAAGGAAATGTCCCCTACTCCGTCGGACTCATGGTGATCATAGCCATATTAAGTGTGTTCCTTACGCCCTTAATTCTTGCACTGTCATTTCCTGAGAGCATCGGAGGAGTTCTTCTGGATCCGATGGAGATCGTAAAAACACTGGTGATGGTGCAGCTAATTCCCATATCTGTCGGGATGCTTTTTTCCCAGTATCGTATAAAATGGGCGAAATGGTTGGTGCGGTTTGTTCCGAGAATAGGGCAAATTGGATTGTTTGTGGGTGTTGCTGTTATACTCTCAGGGCAGTTATCTTATATAGCTGAAATAGGATTTAAACCACACCTGGTATTTATATTGTTTACAGCCCTGACTATTGTCGTTGGTGACATATTACTATTTAAGTATTCAGCTGATATGCGGCGTTCTCTGGGAGTATCCACCGCTATTAGAAATGTACCTCTGGCTTTTTTGATAGCCGGTGGTAACTTTCCCGATTCAATTGTAACTCCTGTGGTCCTGATATATAGTATATATACTATGATCCTGTCGGTAGTATACGGGAAAATATTTAATAGAAAGACTGCAAAGGCCTAGATAAAAAATCGCTTCTAAACAAAACATGTCCAAAACTGTTTTACAGTTGCATTTATCTATACCTTTAAATAAAAAAGACAAAATAAACGATCATATAATGAAAAAACAACAACAATTTCTTGTATTACTGATAGCGCTTCTCGCACTTCCCGGTTTAAGTATTTTAGCAGATGATCCCGAGGCCGATTTTTCCTGGCCCATAGAAATTGAATCTGAAGATGGTTTTGTAACCACTCTGTACCAGCCCCAGCTCGAATCTTTTCACGAGGACATACTTGAGGGCAGAATGGCGGTTACCATCAAACCACCTGAAAAAGAGTTGATCTTTGGTGCACTCTGGTTTAAAGCCCGCATGGCAACCGACAAGGAAAACAGAACGGTTGTGCTTGAAAAGATGGACATCATCAAGACTCATTTTCCTGATATTGTGGATGAAGAAAAGAGCAGCAGTTTTACAAAATTGCTTTCTTCGGAAATGGAATCCTGGAACCTTGAAATGTCTCTGGACCGGATACTGGCCAGCATGGCGGAAGTTGAAAACCTAAAGGTTTTATCAGATGAAATCAATAATGATCCCCCTTCCATTTATTTCCGTACCTCTCCGGCAGTATTAATGATGGTTGATGGAGAACCTATCTTAAAGGAGGACGAAGAAACAAAAATTGAATATGTGGTGAATACGCCTTTCTTTATGGTTAAAGATCCCAAGAAAGAGAAATACTATGTGAAAGGAGGCCCTTTCTGGTATGTAAGTACTGATATGTTAAAAGGCTGGGAGGAGACTTCAAAGGTTCCCTCGAAAGTCAAAAAATTTGCAGAACAATACGCTGATGAGGAGGAGTCTGATTCAGTGGCTCAATCATATACAGAAGCACCTGAGCTTATCGTCGAAACAAAAGCAGCTGAGCTGGTGATGGTTGATGGTGAAATTGATTATAAACCCATTGAAAGTACTACATTGCTTTTTGTATCAAATTCTGAAAGTGATATCATTATGGATATCAATTCGCAGAATCATTATTTACTGCTGGCAGGGCGGTGGTACCAATCGAAATCTTTGAAGGATGGGGATTGGAAATTCAGCGAACCGGAAGACCTTCCAGAGGATTTTAATAACATACCGGATGATTCGGAAATGGCAGAGGTCAGGCCCAGTATTCCCGGAACACCTGAAGCCCAAACGGCATTACTGGAGCAGTCAATTCCCCAGACAGCGACCATCGACAGGGCGGAAGCCAAGACATCAGTAAGCTATGATGGGAATCCGCAATTTGAAGAAATTGAGGGAACTTCTGTGGCATATGCGGTGAATACGGACAAGACTGTATTACTGATTAATAGTGTCTACTATGTTGTGGAAGATGCCGTGTGGTTTATGTCAGACAAACCAACCGGTCCCTGGGAAGTTTGTGTGATCCGGCCTGATGAGGTGGACCAGATTCCCCCTGAGTCGCCCGTCTATAATGTGAAATACACTTATATCTATGAGTCCACACCCGAAGTGGTCTATGTGGGATATCTGCCTGGTTATACCCATTCCTATGTTTATGGCGGCGTGGTTGTGTACGGTACCGGATATTATTACCAACCGTGGTATGGAGCCTATTATTATCCGAGGCCTGTCACATGGGGATATGGGGTTCACTATAATCCGTATTCAGGATGGGGCTTCTCATTTGGTATCAGTTATGGTTGGATCGGTTGGGGATTCCATCCTTACAGAAGGGCCTACTGGGGTCCCAGGGGCTACCATCGAGGGTATCGACATGGATATAACCGGGGTTACAGGCATGGTGCAAGGCGTGGATATAGTGCAGGCTACAGGGCCGGGCAACGAAATTCCAATCGGAATGTATATAACAACCGCAATAGCGGAGTAAGACAAAGTACGAACCGGAGCCCCGGAGCAAATAATGTAAACAATAAAGCACGTGCTTCAGGAAAAGCCAATAACATGTATTCTGATAAGAATGGGAATGTATACCAACGCAATCAAAACGGTGGTTTCGATCAAAAGTCCAACAGGTCAGGCCAACAGCCATCTACCAGCCAACAGCAAAGGCAGCAACCATCAACAAGCCAACAGCAAAGGCAACCATCTACAAGCCAAAGCAACCGGTCAATGCAGCAGTCGCACCAAAATCGGAGCCAGGGAACTCAGAACTATAATCGGTCACAACAACATCGAAGTAGCAGTCCGAGCAGATCCAGTGGTGGCAGCAGAGGCGGCAGCAGAGGCGGCGGCGGACGAAGGTAAACTGTAAGTCTTCAAAGTGTTCGGCCTCGGATTAGCTAAAAGTTAAGAGAGACATTTTTATGTTTACCTTAACCCTAATTTGAGTTCGCAATGAATGAGAAAAAGAAAAGTGGCCCGGAGGCCGTAGTCCGGGAAATCAAGCGAAAAACACGGCGCAAATTCACTTCGGAGGAAATAATCAGGATCGTACTTGAAAGAGTTTTTGGCAGAACAATCTATTATTCATATTCGGGGAAAGCCACTTCATCCTCAGACCCAGGGAAAGATCGAGCGATACCATAGGACGATGAAAAACATTATTAAACTCGAGCACTACTACAGTCCTGGGGAACTGGAGGCTCATATTGCTGAGTTTGTTAATTATTACAACAATCAGCGATATCATGAATCATTGAATAACGTAACTCCTGCTGATGTCTATTTTGGAAGGGACCAGGAAATCCTTGCCAGGAGAGAAATAGTTAAGCAGCGAACCCTACTGAAAAGAAGGTTGGATTTTGAAGTACAAAAAACAGCTTTGATATGAGAAAAGCATCTCTTAATTTTATACTACCCGAGCTCTGGACGTTGCTGACGATAAACAGTTGAAACCTTAAATAAGCATTATGACACATGTAAACCGCAGGAGTTTTATTAAAAGCACAGCAGCCGTTTCGGCTGTAACAATTGTAAGTCCTTCTATTGCTTTTGGTTCAAAGGCCAATTCCGCAATTAATGTTGGAATTCTTGGATGTGGAGGAAGAGGAACAGAGGTAATCTCTTCGATGTCTGATAATGCGAATGTTAATATAGTAGCTATGGCAGATATATTTTCGGACAAATTAGGAAGTTCTAAAGTTAAGCTGGATGCTCAAAACAAAAAGAAGGGATTCCCATCTATCGCAAGTTCTAATACTTATGTAGGCTCTAATGCTTATATGGAACTTCTGAATAATAAAGATGTTGATGCAGTATTAATTTCATCTCCAGCATATACTCATGCAAATTATATGGAAGCAGCAGCTTTATCAGGCAAACATATTTATTGCGAGAAACCCGTATCACCAGATGTTGCAGGTTGTCGGAAAATGGAAAAAATTGGTGAGCGATTTGATAAAAAGCTTAGTATGACCATAGGTTTTCAAATTCGTTATGCTTCGCCTTATGCGCAAATGGTCGAGCGTATTCATAATGGAGATATAGGAAAAGTGCTTAGTGTACAATTGTATTATCTGGCCACTCAGATTAGAGTAGTTGATACATTGGGAAAATCTTACGACGAAAAGCGAATTAGAAATCAATATCTATTTCATGCATTATCAGGAGGTACATTGCTCGATCAATCGATTCACATGCTTGATGTATGTAATTGGGCACTCCGGGAACATCCAAATAGTGCAATAGGATTTGGCGGCATTGATGAGTCCCAAAGATTGGGAGATACATGGAAGCATTTTCAAGTAGCTTATAAATATCCATCAACAAATGTTCTGATTCAAGCCACACAATATGGGCCCTCCTGGGGAGGAGTTTGTGCAAAATTTATTGGAACAGAAGGTATTGCCGAAGCATATTACACAGGAGGAGTATTTATTTCAGGGAAAAACGAATGGGATTCAGGAATTATTAGAAGTGGCAGTGAAAAAATCTCTGAAGAGCAAAGAAGGGCTGGAGCTTTTTCTTCTTCACTGCATGATGCCAATGCAAATAAAGGATCCGCTTTTATAAAAAGCATTGAAACCGGAAATTATCTCAACGATACTTTTTCTGGAGTAGAATCAACTTTAACTGCAATTATGGGCAGAGAAGCCGCAATGTCAGGGAAGCAAACTATGTGGGACGATCTTCGTTTTTCTTCTCAAAGGCTTGATCCTAAGTTGAATTTAAGCCAATTTGATCTTAAATAAATACTTATGAATGCTTTAGATCGAACTCTAAATTTCATAAAAAATAAGGAAGTAGACAGAGTTCCTTTTCATCCAATATTAATGCGGTTTACTGCCAGGTATGGGGGAGTAAATTATAGAGACTTCTGTTTAAAGCCAGAGGTGAAATGTGCTGCCAATATTAAATGCGCCTTAGATTTTAAATATGATTGGGTAAATGTAATGTCAGATGCTTTTGCCGAAGCAGAGGCATACGGAGATACAATTGAATATCCCGTAAATAATTTACCAATGCTAAAAAAGCACGCCATTGAGAAAATGGCCGATATAGACAAATTAATGAAGCCTGAAATAAATTCACATGCCAGACTAAAAGCAAGAATTAAGGAGATTGAGATCTATAAGCAAGAATTAGGAGATTCCTATATGATTGCAGGTTGGGTAGAGGGGCCTTTAGGAGAATATTGCGACATTAGAGATATGTCACTGGCCATGTTGGATTTTTATGAAAATCCTGCAAAATTGGAGACGGCCCTGGATATTATAACTGAGTTTTCCATAGAATATGTTGCCGCACAGATTAAAGCCGGAGCTCATTGTATTGGAATTGGAGATGCAGCATGTTCTCAAATTTCACCGGATTTGTACAAAGACTTCATTTTTGAAAGAGAGAAAGCTATAATAGACGAAGTACACTCTAACGGAGCATTGGTAAAGCTTCATATTTGTGGAAATACAACAGCAATATTACCAGATATGATAAAGACTGGGGCGGATATTGTAGATATAGATCATCTGGTTATGTCGATGAGTGATTTTGCTCCAATGCTTAGCGAAAATCAGGTTTTTTGTGGTAATAGCGATCCTGTATCTGTCATTATGGATGGATCTGTTAATGATATAATTGAGTCGGTAGAGAAATGCTATAAAGAGACAAATGGAAGATGTATAACTTCTGCCGGATGCGAAATTCCTGCTGAGACATCAATTGAAAATATGACTTCATATTCAGAAGCAGCACATAATTTATAATACAAGCTGTTTTAGGGAAGCTTACACTAATGCCAGAAACGACGTTTACGGGACTCCCGATAGTCCTCGCAATCTAATTCCCATAACACCTCGTCTGGAATTTGAAAGGAGAGGTTTTTCGAATATTTATAAAGTGGATCCCGATATATTTTTTGCATATACCTGGCCCAAATGGGTAAAGCAGCTGCAGCGCCCTGTCCGTATCCGCCATATCTGAATCGCACTTTTGGATGATCACCTCCAACCCATACACCAGTGATTAAAACCGGTGTATACCCGATAAACCAACCGTCTGTGTTATTTTGAGTCGTTCCGGTTTTTCCGGCAATCTCGTTATCAAATCCATAAACTGTTCGCAATGATGAAGCGGTACCATTGTCCACTACACTTTTCATCATTTCTACCATCTGAAGGGCATGTTCAGGATCAAGAATAGGATCTGAGGTCACAGACTTGCCTTCATATAAGACATTCCCAAATTTGTCTTCAATTCGCTTAAGATATATTGGTTCAACTACTTTGCCCTCATTTAGAAAAATACCGTAGGCTTGAACCAAAGCCATCAGAGAGACATCTCCCGTCCCAAGAGCCAGGGAAAGAACTTCAGGCAACTCCCCAGTGATTCCCAATTGTTTTGAAAATTCGATAAGCTCATCGATCCCGGTTTCTTCTAATAATTTAACACTTATGGTATTTACAGAATGAGTTAAGGCTCCTTTCATGGAGTAATATCCCCCATACCCTCCGTGTGAATTTTTTGGTGTCCAGTTGTTATATTCTTCATAAACCACTGAATCATTAGCAATATATTCACAGGGATCGTGTCCGTTTTTAAGTGCAGCTGAATAAACGATTGGTTTAAAGGTAGAGCCGGCCTGTCTCTTTGAGGTTACATGGTCATATTTGAAATATTTTGAATTGATCCCCCCTACCCATGCCCTCACATACCCGGTATTGGCCTCCATAGAGAATAATCCTGAATGTAAGAACTTCAGATAATGCGCTATAGAATCAGACACAGACATTTCAACTTCCTTCATTCCCTCCCAGGTAAAGATTTCCATTTTCTTTGGGACATTCAACTCATTAAGGATTTCATCCCTTGATAAACCCTTTTTTTTCAAACTTTTGTACTGTTGAGTTTTTTCGAGACTCCTTATTATGTAGGACTTGTTTTTACCCAATGGATTTCTATTTTTCCATTGCCGATCGAAAATATTTTGAAGGTGTGCCATATGTGATTTCATGGCTAATTCGGCATATTTCTGCAAATCGGCATTTATGGTTGTGTAGATCTTTAATCCATCCGTATAAATATTATGCTGTTTACCGTCCGCTTTGGGATTGTTTTTTACCCATTCGAGCAAATCCATTCGCAGGTGTTCCCTGAAATAAGGTGCTAATCCTTCATTATGTGAAAGTTTAACATAGTCCAGTTTAACGGGTAGTGAGCATAAGGAATCCGAGGTGTTCTTATTGAGATAGTTATACTTTAGCATTTGAGAAAATACCACGTTTCTCCTTGACTTTGATTTTTCCAGGTTCTGCCGGGGACTGTAGTTGTAGGTTCCCTTTAACATGCCAACCAATAGGGCTGATTCTTCAACTTTTAAATCCCGGGGCATTTTATTAAAAAACCTATGTGCAGCTGTTTCAATTCCATAGGTATTTTCTCCAAATGAAACTGTATTCAGATATAATTCCAGAATCTCTTTTTTTGAATAGGCCTTATGAAGTCGTACCCCAATGATCATTTCCCTGAATTTATTCACGGGCATTGTCAATACAGAATACCGCTTCCGAGGGCTTAGGTTTTTTGCCAGTTGCTGATGAATCGTACTTCCGCCACCAGAATTCTTGTTTTGAAAAAGTATAGATTTGAAAATAACCCTAAGTGCACTCTTTTTATCAATCCCATTATGTTCATAGTACCTTACGTCTTCAGTTGCAACTAAGGCGTCAATTAAATGACTGGGCAGGTCATGATAGCGAACATTGGTTCGATCCTGGAGATAGTATTTCCCTAACAGTACCTTATCGTGTGAATAAATCTCTGAAGACAGGTAATTCTGAATGTTCTGAAGTTCTTTAACGGAATCAAGATGCCCAAAAGCACCTAGATATACCATAAAGAAAAGAGCGCATAATAATAATATAAAACTACCGATTACCTTAATTGAAATCCTGATGATCTTCCTAACACTAATTTTTAGCTTCACTTCTTAAACCTGATAAACGCGATTAGTTTCTTCTTCTTCGGTTTTGATCTTCCCTATCTCTGTTATACTGGCTTTCTCTTAGAGTTTCCTTTTCAAGGTCCAGGATTTTTCCCAATTCTGAAACGAAGATTGAACTAGGATAAGGATTATTTTCAAGCAAATCTTCAAGGTTTCTAATTCTTTGTTCTGCGTCTTCTTCTTCCAATTTGCGTTTGGCCAATAAAGCAAAGGCTAAATCAATGGTATTTTCAGTAATGAACTCTTTTTTTATCCAACCCACTTTTTCCTTTTTCTCATTCACAACCTTTATCCAATCATCCCATTCCTCGATTACAGCGACAATTTCCATGGTATTAATTCTTCGTTCAGTAATGGTTAGCAGATCGGGTCGCATATATAAAGGGACTTCATTAGTGATAGCAACCGGTTTTGCATCTAACACGCTTGCAAAGCCGTAAAGCCAGACAATGGAAGAATCTGATAATCGCGCCTTTAAAAATTTAGTGTTGTTATAAGAAGAATCAATGGCAAATGAATCCAGGTACTGAAAACTTTCTCCCAGGCTTAACAAGGTAGTTGAGGTTGAACTTCTCCTGGGTTCGCTTCGACTCGAAATTCTATCCCAAACACTTACACCAATAATCTGGGGCTGTTCAGATACAGTAATATCTGGTTCCTCCACTGGGATATTATTACAGGCTGTAAATTTCAGTAAGACAATTATGCCCAGACAAAATGTGAGTTTTCTTTGCATTCTATGATAAATAAGAACATTGTTATTGAGGCGATATAAAAAAACAAAAAAACGAAGATTAATTGGAGATTAATGCAATTTATTTGGTTCAAAAATTTTACATGTTCAGGAATCTATGAAATTTGGCTTTCTCTTTTCGAGATAGGCATACACACCTTCTTTCAGATCATGCATGTCGTAAAGTTTTCCAATGTTGGAAGACTCTGTATCCATTGTCTCTTTCATCCCTGCGAACCTTGCAGAGAGTACGGCGTTAATAGCCATCCGCATGGAGGCGGAACTAAAATTTGTCATCTTTGATGCAATACCCCTAACCTTCTCCATCATGGTGTCTGCAGGGAATACATCGTTTACAATTCCTAACGATTTGGCTTCCTGACTATTTATTTTTTCGGAGCTTAAGATCATCTGCAAGGCCCTTCCTGTACCTAGTGTGGCCGGCAAGCGGTAGGACCCGCCAAATGCAGGGATTAACCCGAATCTTAATTCGGGCATTCCGAATATACTTCTGTCTGATGCAAACCGCATGTGACAACTTAACGCCAGTTCAAGTCCTCCCCCCATGCAGAAACCGCTGATGGCTGCAATCACTGGTTTAGGACACTGTTCGATCTTCATAAGTGCTTCCTGTGCGACCCTGGAAATATTGCTGGCCTCCTCGGCCGACGCGCATCCCACCAAGGCATCTATATCTACTCCTATGGCAAACGCCTTCCCGGAGCCAGTCAGAATAACTACTTTGACACTCTTATTTTTGGCCAGCTCCTCAAAGCTCTGCTCCAGGCTCTTCAGGAGTTCTCCCGGGAGAGAATTCAGCGGAGGATTGTTGATGGTTAACACTCCAATGCCATCTGTAATATTCACGTTCAGCATTTGAGATTCCATGGATTGATGATCTTGTTTCATTCCCTTTTCCAGTTTAATTCAACGCTAGATTCCTTGTAATGTATGCATAGTATGCCCCGATGGTCCCCTGATTTTCAATGTGGAAAAAAGTGTGTAAATATATGGTCCCTGGCTTTAAATGGACATTAAATATAATAGCAGTATCAGTGGGGTTTACTATTTTGGTTAATCCCTCAAAACCATAGGGTTCTTTTTCTTCAAGGGAGCGCAATTCCATTCCTCCAATGTAAATACTGGCAGCATTAATAGCTAAGGCTGTTCCTCCGGTATTACCAGATCTGTCTTGCATTTTACATTCTCCTGAGATGGGTGAGTTGGTTTCTTTTGGCCATCGACGCAGTTCTATTTCGTAATCCCCTTCCTGAGCTACATCCAAACACCAATAACTATTCTTTCGCACTCCCCGGCTAATTTGAGGTTGCTGATCAACGAATACATCCAACCAGTCGCAGGCTGTTAAAAAACTCGGATTTTCATGCTCACTGCCAATGATTATTTTCTGTGGTTCATTTACATTATCTTTCACCCCGTCCCACCAACTGTTAAGCTGGCTTTCCATTTTCTTTACTACCTGAAGATTTTGCTCATAAACATTATCCTTTTGCAAGGGATCAGTGTCGAGATTATACAATTCACGGCTCTCCAATAGACGCCAGTCCTTCCACAATACTGCGGCGCCTTCTTTTTTGACAATGGTTTGTCCCTGTGGTGCCGGATAGTTCATGAAGCCCGGCATTCTACTGTAATTAATAAACAACATTCTGTCTTCTGAGATTTGCTCTTCGCCTCTGATTACAGGAGCCAAACTCATTCCATCGAAGGGCAAGGCAGAAGGTTTGTTCAGTCCACAGAGATCCACCAATGTGGGAAGTATATCCTGTACCTGTGCCAATCCCGATACTTCAGTACCAATATTTTTAAAATTGCCATTTGGCCAGTTGATAAAACAAGGAACACGGTGACCACCGTCCCAAAGTTCTGTTTTCATACCACGCATGCCTGCATTAAAATACTGTATTCCCATGATACTGCCGTTATCGGTTAGAAATACAACAATGGTATTTTCCCTCACTCCCTTTTCTTCAAGAAAATTCATTAAACTACCCACATTGGTGTCAATGTTACGAATCATAGCTAAATAGAGCACCAATGAGTTTCTCAGTTTATCGTTCTTTCCAGGAAATGTCGATTTATCGTACAACTCTTCGAGTGCTTTTATATCTTCTGCTTTGGCAATAAAAGGTCCATGTGGAGTATTGCTTGGGATGTATGCAAAAAATGGCTTTTCTTCTTCAATCGAATTTTCAATAAATTCTTTAGCCTTATCAAAGAAAACATCAGTGCAATAACCCTCAAATTTTTCACGTGTGCCATTGTGCCAATAGGTATCGTCGAAATAGTCGTTCCCCCAATAGTCGGATACTGAACCAATGTGCGATGATGAAAACCAAACCGACTCTTCAAAACCTCTGTCCTGTGGACGGTAAGGATAGTTTGCACCAAGGTGCCATTTGCCAAAAACTCCTGTGCTATACCCATTTGCCATAAAGATGTTTCCCATGGTAAGAAGTTCCGGTTTTAAAAAAGCCCGCCCACTGCTTACATTTACCAATCCATTGGAGACAGCATCCATTCCGGTCATTAGCTGACCACGTGTTGGTGCACACATGGGGGCAGCATGAAATTCGCCAAAACGAACACTGCTTTGTGCAAACCTGTCTAAGTTTGGTGTTTTCAGAATTGGGTTGCCATGAATAGACAACTCGGGATAACCCTGGTCGTCAGTCATTATAACAATGACATTAGCTTGAGTAGTCTTACTTCCTCCAAAAACTACTGATGAAGCAATAAAGAATAACAGCACAAGAGGCAGAACTATTCTTTTTTTCATTCTAAGATTATTTAATGACTGAAAGCATATCAATTGTTTTCTCTGAAGAATTTTCGTCTCCCTGAATTATAAGTGTATGAGAGCCGGGGATTAAATCCAGTTTTTCAAATATTTTGACATAGTGCTGGCCATGCTCACTTGCATGGTTTTCCAAACTAAATTCACCATAGGAAATCCCGTCAAGCGTAATATTCACTTTGCCACCTTTTGGGCTCCGGTAAGCATAATACTGAAGGGCTGTTCCGGTGAAAGTAATTTCAGCTTTACAGTTTTCGTAACCAAAGGCAAGTGTTGCGCCCGAGGCGTTCCAATTATTTTCAAAAGATTCAAATCCTTTAAAAATCCAACGTGGGTCATTGTCTTCGATGGTTTCCCATGGGACAAGAGTTTCCGGTACTTCAGAAACCTCAATTCCGGTAGCTGCTTTTGGAATAATCCAATGGTCACCTTCAATAGAGCCACCCATAGCCCCCACTACGATATCATCAATGATACCAACTCCCCTTTCAGCCATATCCGTAAAATTATCAAGCGGTATGGGCATATTGAAGCGAGTTCGGGCTATATTATAATCATCCGAAAAATCTGTCTTATTGAAGTGCGCCTGAAGTCCCTCATGACCATAGAGCAATCCAAGTAGACCGCCCCAGGTTGAGGTTGGATTATCAGAATCCCATCCACACATACATCCGATACGTATGGTCTTTTTATAATCACCTTCACCATAGAATAGACTGACCATGGATGCCGCAAAATTAATCCCCGAATCCCAGGGATACTTGTATTTATAACCCGCAGTTACCGTATGTTGATAGCGTTGTGCTACCTCGTCACGGGTAAGTTCCCAGTTATCCTTATCAGGATTCGCTCTGTAGGCTGCTTTAACAAAATCATACATGTCTGCAATATAGGACCAATCAGGCACACGCATGCGAGCCTGCTCTGCCAGCCAGAACACCTGATCTTTGTGAGAGAGAGACTGATCTACAGTAGCGACCAGTGAATGCATGATGATGTAAAATTCAGAAGCCCACTCGGAATGAAGGTATGCTGTAGTTCTTATGGGCAGGTGAGCAACATCAAGAGCAACATCCGGGCGACCTGGTGTGAAGGCACCGAAAATCTCTGTGGTAAGTTGCGCATCAATCATATCCCACATGGGGTTGTTTTCGGGCAAAGAGGTAGCGTGGGGGATGGCACCATTTTGCATCTGTCCAAGGGCCGACAGGTTGGAAACCCAAAGCTGGGGCAAGCCAATATGATCCTGCCAGACAGTACTGATCTGCTCCCCGGTCAGCAGGTAGGTGTTAAACTTCTCCATGGCGTGTTGGTACACATATTCAATGTCTGTATCATCATCTGCACCCCAGGGATCCTGGTCTAGCACATAATCAAATTTACCAGGCCCGAAATCATCATCCGTAAAAAACGGAAAGTCGGTGCGCGCGTTTTCAGTGGGTAATCCGGTCCAGTTGGCTATACATCCACCTAACCAAAATCCTTTCAATTGGTCTTTGTATTCGGCTCTGTTAACAACGAGTTCATCTTTTTGAGATTGGCATGAAAACGATAGAATTAAAAGAAGAATTACAATCAGAAAATCTGATAAGTTTTTCATTTGCTTCAGTTTTTTATCGATACTCTAATCCTGTAATCAGTTCTTGCTCCTGGTCTGATATTGCCAGTGAAGCACCCCAACCACCAGTACCTTGATTGATTTTCATCAAAACCGTATTCCAACCCGAATTTAGCTCTACTTCAGCTGTATCCTGTCCCTGCTCGTGTCCTCTTTCCTGGTTGTTTTGGTGAACGATTTCCTTATTCACCCAAATTTTTACTCCATCGTCGGAGCCAATTTCAAAAGTTACTTTATTGCCAACTTCAATCCAAACATCTGTTTTTAAGTAAGCCACACTGTTTTGTACTTTAAAATATCTTTGAAGATTAATAAAATCTGCCTCAAAATCATCAACACCCATTGGCATTTTTTTCCATGCTGAGTACTTTGTGTTTTTTTCAGGGGCAAATGCCACATCAAACAAATCTGCACCGTCAATCCCGTCTTTTGAGAATGGTCCAGCCACTTTCCAAACATTCACCAAATCTTCGGCGCTACGAATTTTCACTGTTATTTTTTTCATTTCTTCTGAGGTGAAGTGCACATCGCCGGTAATCACTTCCGGCTCCCAACACTGCACCATTGGTGCAAATACTGGTGTTTTTACCGGAATTACAAACTCCTCAACACCGTTGGCACTTTTTTCAATTTTCCCACCTTCACGAACAACTGCTTTTCTGGCTAAGATCTCGCAAACCTCAATCAGTGAAGGAAAATTATAAGCCGTAAACGAAAATTTTGTCTCATCATCAATTCCCGTTTTGTACTGTTCAGGCAAGTTCTCCATGCCCATTGACGTGGCTAGGATACCCGCTGCATTGGATGGATTACAATCCGAATCCTGTCCACAACGCATGGAAACAACAATGGTTTTATCCATGTCACCTTCACCATATAGAAGTCCCATTACAATATAAGCCCCGTTAATTTTTGCATCGATATTAAAATCAGGTCGGGTGTTGCTGCAACTAAATTTTCTGTACTCAGGATTAAGGTTGAATTTATCTTCAATCAACTGCCAGGTGTTTTGCCAATCCGTTGGATTTTCACCATGCCATTTTATCACGTCCCGAACTGCTTCAGCATATTGGCTTTCTACTGGAATTGTTGCCAGACCAGCATCAATAATTTTATGAATATCGGTTTCAAAAAAAGCTTCGGCATACATTGCTCCAACAAACTGTCCACCATAAACTCCATCGCCGTAATTCATTATCCGTCCAAACTTTTCGCCCAAATCAATGACCGTTTGTGGCATTCCAGGTGCTATTAAACCAGAGTAGTCTGCTTCAATCTGGTAATCAATATCATCGGCATGGTCGTTGTATTTTGGATGCCCCGAATGTGGTGGTGCTATTCCAGCACGCAAATTATCTCGGCCGTATTTATTGGCATGCCACAGCTGGTATTCGCTATTTGCAAAATCAATTCCGGCTTGTCGAATATCAACATCAAATCCATAATCTTCCAGGGTTTTTAGAAATGTCATCTCCACATAAATATCATCCTGCCAATGTTGATTAATCATTTTTTTAT
>Ga0164313_10001250_pt1 | contig 22402 bp, 15 predicted proteins | sample GuaBasSedimGuay4_FD_113735 | JGI IMG/M metagenome (GOLD analysis project Ga0164313, IMG submission 113735) | Subseafloor sediment microbial communities from Guaymas Basin, Gulf of California, Mexico - Guay4, Core 4569-4, 0-3 cm | ecosystem: Environmental > Aquatic > Marine > Hydrothermal vents... | reverse complement strand
CAAGATCATAAAATGATTTCTAAGCAATACCTTATTACAGGATTGTTTATGGGATTTATTGGTATTGCGATGTCATTGCTTTTTAGATTGCAATTAGCTTGGCCAGATCACCAATTTACAGTTTACGAAATATTTCTTGGGAAATGGGCAGAAGACGGTGTGATGGATCCTAATATGTATTTAGCCTTAGTTACTATTCACGGAACCATTATGGTTTTCTTTGTGCTTACAGCTGGTTTGAGTGGTACTTTTAGTAACTTATTAATTCCATTGCAAATTGGAGCTAGGGATATGGCGTCTGGATTCTTGAATATGCTATCCTATTGGATGTTCTTTTTATCTAGTGTAATTATGGTAATTTCTTTATTTGTTGAGGCAGGACCTGCTAATGCAGGTTGGACTATCTATCCTCCATTAAGTGCATTACCACAAGCAATACCAGGTTCTGGAGCAGGAATGACTTTATGGTTAGTTTCTATGGCAATATTTATTGCTTCATCATTATTAGGATCATTAAATTATATAGTTACTGTTATCAACCTACGAACTAAAGGAATGTCTATGACTAGACTTCCATTAACAATCTGGTCTTTCTTAGTAACTGCAATTATTGGAGTGGTTTCTTTTCCAGTATTACTTTCAGCTGCGTTAATGTTGATTATGGATAGAAGTTTTGGAACTTCTTTCTTCTTATCAGACATTTACATAGCGGGGGAAGTATTACACAATCAAGGAGGATCACCTGTTTTATTCGAACACTTATTCTGGTTCTTGGGCCATCCAGAGGTTTACATTGTAATTCTTCCAGCAATGGGTCTGGTTTCAGAAATTATGGCAACCAATTCTCGAAAACCTATATTTGGTTATCGGGCAATGATAACCTCGATACTTGCTATTGCATTTCTTTCAACTATAGTTTGGGGTCACCATATGTTTGTTACGGGGATGAATCCTTTCTTAGGATCGGTATTTACCTTTACCACCTTATTGATTGCAATTCCTTCAGCTGTAAAAGCATTTAACTGGATAACCACCTTATGGAAAGGAAATCTTAAAATGAATACAGGAATGCTATTTTCTATTGGTTTTGTTTCTACTTTTATAAGTGGAGGTTTAACAGGACTTATATTAGGAGATAGTGCTTTAGATATTAATGTTCACGACACGATGTTTGTTGTGGCGCACTTCCACTTGGTAATGGGTATCTCTGCATTGTATGGTTTATTTGCAGGAATTTATCATTGGTTCCCAAAAATGTTTGAAGGAAGAATGTTAAATAAGAAATTAGGGTATATCCATTTCTGGATTACTGCAATTGGAGCTTACGGAGTTTTCTTCCCAATGCACTTTATAGGTATGGCAGGATTACCAAGACGTTATTACACCAATACTAATTTCCCATATTTTGATGATTTAACAGATATCAATGTGGTAATTACTTTCTTTGCATTTTTTGCAGCAGCAGGACAGTTAATATTCTTATATAACTTCTTTAATTCTATGTTCAACGGAAAACAAGGATCAAAAAATCCTTGGAATTCTACAACATTAGAATGGACTGCAGAAGTAAAACACATTCACGGAAACTGGGATGGTCCAATTCCTGAAGTACACCGTTGGTCTTATGACTATAGTAAAATGAATAAAGACAATACAGACTATGTGATTGCTGGACAAGATTTTGTGCCGCAACATATTCCAATTCAAGATAACGAAGAGGAATTAACTCATTAGAGTCCCCCGAAAGTGGGAATCTCACAATAATATTTTTAAAGCCTTTCGATTTTCGGAAGGCTTTTTAATTTTAATAAGTGAAGTCTCTTTACGATTTGTATATTTGAATTATGAAGAAAATTAAATTATTAATAAAAATTTTAATTGTTATATTTATTACTTCTTGTTCTTCTGATGATTCAGAAATAGACTCTTCTTTTATAACTGATTATTCATGGAAATTAATAAATTATAATTTACTTCAACCTGTTGATTTAAATTTAGATGGTATTGCATCATTGGATATGACAGAAGAATTTGATTGCATAAAAGATGAATCATTCAGTTTTAACAGTATTGATCAGCTTTTTTATACACATTCTAATTTGGTGCTTATTCTTACTAATGGAGGAGATGTTGTAACAGAACGCTATGAATGCTCTGAGGGACCTGTTTATCCCTTTATTCGAACAGGATATTTTAGAATGATAAATGAAAATACTATAGAAATAACTATTGATGATATTTTAAGTAACGGTAATATTTTTGTGTTAGAACTTGAGTACGAAAATTTTATATTAACTCAAACAATTACCGCAAATTACCCAGTATCCTATAATCAAGATACAGGCACTTATAATAGGGAATCACTTGTAATTGAAAAAGTGTTTATTCGTGATTAATAATAAATTACTTAATTTTTTAGATTTGAAATATGAACGAAAATCTTGATCCCACCGACATTAATTATACTCCTGAAGAGCAAGAAGTAGAAAATAAATTACGCCCTTTAACTTTTGACGATTTTGCAGGACAAAATCAAGTACTTGAGAATCTTAAGATATTTGTTCAAGCAGCTAACTTAAGAGAGGAAGCCTTAGATCACACTTTATTTCACGGGCCTCCAGGCTTAGGAAAGACCACCTTAGCTTATATTTTAGCAAATGAGCTGAGTGTGGGAGTAAAAGTGACTTCTGGGCCTGTGTTAGATAAGCCAGGAGATCTTGCAGGATTATTGACTAATCTTGATGAACGAGATGTGCTTTTTATAGATGAAATTCACAGACTAAGTCCAATTGTTGAAGAATACCTGTATTCAGCAATGGAAGATTATAAAATAGATATTATGATCGAGTCTGGACCTAATGCACGTTCGGTACAGATTAATTTAAATCCGTTTACATTAGTTGGCGCGACTACTAGATCAGGGTTGTTAACGGCGCCAATGCGTGCTCGTTTTGGAATTTCCTCTCGCTTACAATATTATACAACCGAAGTATTAACAACTATCGTTCAACGTAGTGCAATGATATTAAAAGTTCCGATTAGCATGGAAGCCGCTATAGAAATTGCTGGAAGAAGTAGAGGAACCCCGCGTATTGCTAATGCATTATTACGTAGAGTAAGGGATTTTGCCCAAATAAAGGGTGATGGGAAAATTGATATTAAAATTTCAAAATATGCCTTGGAAGCCCTTAATGTAGATGCCCATGGTTTAGATGAAATGGATAATAAAATATTGACCACTATTATCGAAAAGTTTAAAGGAGGCCCAGTGGGTATATCTACTTTAGCAACCGCTGTTTCTGAAAGCTCCGAAACTATTGAAGAAGTTTACGAACCTTTTTTAATTCAGCAAGGATTTATAATGAGAACTCCTAGAGGAAGAGAAGTTACAGAAGCTGCCTATAAGCATTTGGGTAAAATAAAAGGATCTACACAAGGTGGATTATTTTAATTTTATACAATTTTAATTTATTGATATTGTCAGGCTGAGCGCAGTCGAAGCCCTTATTTAGCACTATGTTTAATTACTATGTTTACATTCTAAAATGTTCAGATGATTCTTTTTATACAGGAATATCTAATAATTTGAAAAGAAGGGTTGAAGAACATAGATTAGGTAATAATAGAAAATCTTACACTTTTAAACGAAGACCATTAAGACTTGTTTATCACCTTAAATTTAACGATGTTCTAGAAGCTATTTATTTTGAAAAGAAAATTAAAGGATGGACAAGAGCAAAAAAGATGGCTTTAATTAAGGGGGATTTTCAAATGCTACAAATTCTTGCTGAATGTAGAAATGCTTCTCATTTTAAGTTTAAAGATTAACTAACATTGTCCTTCGACTGCGCTCAGGATGACAAAACCATTCAATTAATAATTGATATCAAAATCAAACCATACCAATCTCATAAAATCTGAAGCAAAACGCCTCGGGTTTTTATCCTGTGGAATTAGCAAAGCAGAATTTCTAGAAGAGGAAGCGCCAAGATTAGAAAATTATCTAAATAAGGACATGCAAGGTGAAATGAGTTACTTAGAAAATCATTTCGATAAACGTTTAGATCCTACTAAACTAGTTCCCGATTCAAAAAGTGTGGTTTCTTTGTTATTAAATTATTATCCAGAAAAGAAACAAAGAGAGGATACCTATAAAATTTCAAAATATGCCTACGGGAATGATTATCATTTTATAATTAAAGATAAATTGAAATATTTAATGAACTTCATTCAGGAAGAAATAGGAGAAGTTCACGGAAGAGCATTTGTAGATTCTGCACCAGTTTTAGATAAAGCTTGGGCAGGTAAAAGTGGTTTAGGATGGATTGGAAAACATAGCAATCTAATTACAAAAAATACAGGCTCCTTTTATTTTATTGCTGAATTAATCATCGATTTAGAATTAGAATATGATTACCCAACAACAGACCATTGCGGGACTTGTACAGCTTGTATTGATGCTTGTCCTACACAGGCGATTCTAGAACCTTATGTAGTAGATGGCAGTAAGTGTATTTCCTATTTTACTATTGAATTAAAAAATGAAATTCCCTCCTTATTGAAAGGAAAATTTAACGATTGGATGTTCGGATGTGATATCTGTCAGGATGTATGCCCCTGGAATCGTTTTAGTAAACCTCATAATGAACCTTTATTTAGTCCGAAACCAGAATTACTCTCAAATTCTAAAAAAGAATGGGAAGAGATGACGGAGGAAGTGTTTCAAAATATCTTCAGGAAAAACCCTGTAAAAAGAACAAAATATACTGGCTTAATCAGGAATATTGAGTTTCTTAAAAGCAGTAATATAACTAGCTAAAGGTTATTCTTTCCCTTGTCTTCCGTACCTTTGTAAATCACTTTAAAAAGTAATTTATTCTTCAAAAATTATGAGTAAACAAAGTAAACGTCGAGAAGCCCTTAATTATCACTCAAAACCAAAACCTGGTAAAATTGAAGTTATTCCTACAAAAAAATATGCGACTCAAAGAGATCTTTCTTTGGCATATTCTCCTGGAGTTGCAGAGCCTTGTTTGGAGATTGAAAAGGATGCAAACAATGTTTATAAATATACCAATAAAGGAAATTTAGTTGCGGTAATTTCAAACGGAACCGCGGTATTAGGACTTGGTGATATTGGTGCTGAAGCTTCAAAACCTGTAATGGAAGGTAAAGGGTTGCTGTTTAAAATATTTGCAGATATTGATGTTTTTGATATTGAAGTAGATACTCATAATATTGATGAATTCATTGAAACCGTAAAAAATATTGCTCCCACTTTTGGAGGAATAAATCTAGAAGATATAAAAGCTCCTGAAGCTTTTGAGATAGAGTGCAGATTAAAAGATGAATTGGATATTCCAGTGATGCATGATGATCAACATGGGACAGCAATAATTTCTTCAGCAGCCTTGTTAAATGCTGTAGAAATTGCAAATAAAAAGATGGGCGAAGTTTCTGTTGTGATTAGTGGTGCGGGGGCAGCTGCAGTTTCTTGCACAAGATTGTATAAAACTTTTGGTGTAAATCCTGATAATATTGTCATGTTAGACAGTAAAGGTGTTATAAGAAAAGATAGAGAAAACCTTACCGTTGAAAAATCTGAATTTGCAACTACAAAAGATGTTTTCGAACTAGAAGATGCTATAAAAAATACCGATGTCTTTATTGGATTATCTGTTGCAGATATTCTAACTCCAGAAATGCTGAAAAGCATGAATAAAAACCCCATAGTTTTTGCTTTAGCAAATCCAGACCCTGAAATTAACTATAACCTTGCTATAAAAACAAGAGATGATATTATTATGGCGACAGGTCGGAGTGACCATCCTAATCAAGTAAATAATGTATTAGGATTCCCTTTTATTTTTAGAGGAGCATTAGATGTTCGTTCTACTAAAATTAATGAAGCTATGAAAATAGCTGCAGTTAAAGCACTTGCAGCTTTGGCTAAAGAGCCTGTTCCTGAACAAGTAAATATTGCTTATGGCGAAACAAAATTAATTTTTGGGAAAGACTATATCATTCCCAAGCCTTTTGACCCTAGGTTGATTGGAACTATTCCTTTGGCTGTTGCAAAAGCAGCTGTAGAAAGTGGAGTTGCTAAAGAGCCCATCACAGATTGGGAAAAATATGAAGAAGAATTGTACGATAGAATGGGGAACGATAATAAGATTATTCGTTTACTTCATAATCGGGCAAAATTACATCCTAAAAGAATTGTATTTGCTGAAGCAGATCATCTTGATGTTTTAAAAGCAGCTCAAATTGTTTTTGAAGAAGGAATAGGAATTCCAATATTATTAGGAAGAAAAGAAATTATTTTAGAACTCATGCAAGAAATTGAGTTTGATGAAGATGATGTTGAGATTTTAGACCCCAAAAGTGATGAACAATCAGAAAAATTAGATGAGTATGCAAATATATATTGGTTAAATAGACAAAGAAAAGGAGTTACGCTTTATGCAGCTCAAAAGTTAATGAGGGAACGAAATTATTTTGCTTCTATGATGTTGAATGAAGGGGATGCAGATGCCATGATTTCAGGATATTCAAGATCTTATCCAGTAGTAATAAGACCTGTTATTGAAACTATTGGAAAATATGAAGGGGTTAAGAAAATAGCAACAACAAACCTGATGCTAACAAAAAGAGGTCCGTTGTTCTTATCAGATACTTCTATTAATATTGACCCTACTGCAAAAGAATTAGCAAATATTGCCCAAATGACAAATTATACCATGAAAATGTTTGGTATTAAACCTGTAATAGCAATGATTTCGTATGCTAATTTTGGATCTTCAAAAAACCCTCAAGCAAAAAAAGTAAGGGAAGCTGTAGAATTTTTACATAGAATTAGTCCAGATACCATTGTAGACGGAGAGCTTCAAACAGATTTTGCATTGAACTCCAAAATGCTTAAAAAAACATTTCCATTTTCAAAATTAGCAGGTAAAAAAGTAAATGCATTAATCTTCCCTAATTTAGATGCTGCAAATAGTAATTATAAAATGCTGAAAGAGCTTGACGGTGTAGAATCTGTTGGTCCTATAATGTTGGGAATGAAAAAAGCAGTCCATATTTTACAATTAGGAGCCAGCGTTGAAGAAATGGTAAATATAGCAGCAGTTGCAGTTGTTGATGCCCAACAAAAAGAAAAGCGAGAAGAAGAGCTGCAAAATTGCAATTAGTATGTGTTTTTTAGCTTTTTTGAAGATGGCAGATGCAAATAATTATACTATATTTGATGCATTAACTACAACAGCCAATGATTACCTATATACAGGGAAGATTAGTTGAAAAAAACCCAACAGATATAGTCATAGACTGTAATGGTTTGGGGTATTCAATTAATATATCATTACATACTTTTTCACAGCTTTCTTCTGAAGAACAAGTAAAACTGTATACACATTTACAAGTTCGTGAAGATTCTCATACATTGTATGGATTTTCAAGTAAATTAGAACGTGAAATATTTAGGCTATTAATTTCGGTTTCTGGTGTTGGGGCTAGTATTGCCAGAACCATGTTGTCATCATTAACCCCAGAACAAGTAATGGAAGCTATTGCACATAATGATTTAGTAACCATACAATCTGTAAAAGGAATTGGGTCTAAAACAGCACAACGTGTTGTATTAGACTTGAAAGATAAAATATTAAAAGTTTATGGCTTAGATGAGGTTTCGTCAGTTTCGAGCAATACTAATAAAAACGAAGCGTTATCAGCTTTAGAAACATTAGGTTTTGCTAGAAAACAAGCTGAAAAAGTTTGCAGTAAAATAGTACAGCAAGACCCTGAAGCATCGGTAGAAACTATCATAAAATTAGCTCTAAAAAATTTATAAAAAATTGGGATTAAAAAATTACGATTTTAAAAATAACAAGTATAAACTATTATTAGCTTTTGCTTTAATAATAAGCAGTTTTACAACTGGATATTCGCAAGATTCTACAAATACAGGTTATTCTGTGGGGCGTATGGATTTGCCAGATCCTGGCAGTATAGAAGAATTATATACGTATGACCCTGTAACCGATCGGTATATTTACACAAAGATAGTTGGTAGTTTTTCGATAACTTATCCTTTAATTTTAACACAAGAAGAGTACCAAGATTTGATTCTTAAAGAACAAATGAAAAGTTACTTTAAGGAAAAAATTGACGCTACAGATGGAAGAAAAGAAAATTCAGAAGAACTTCAGAAAAACCTTATTCCTGCATTTTATGTGAATTCAGGGTTTTTTGAAACTGTATTTGGAGGCGATACTATAGAGATTATTCCTCAAGGTAGTATCGAAATAGATTTAGGGTTATTATTTACCAAGCAAGATAATCCTGCATTTTCACCACGAAACAGAAAGAGTTTATCTTTCGATTTTGATCAAAGAATTAGTTTAAGTTTAGTTGGTAAAGTTGGTGAACGACTTCAAATAACTGCTAATTATGACACCCAATCCACTTTTGATTTTCAGAATCAAATAAAATTAGAATATACACCAACCGAGGACGATATCATTCGTAAAATTGAAGTAGGTAATGTAAGTATGCCTCTTAATAGTGCGTTAATTCAAGGTGCACAGGATTTGTTTGGTGTTAAAGCAGAACTGCAATTTGGTAAAACAACCATTACAGGGGTGCTTTCTCAGCAAAAATCTGAAACTAGAACCGTCATTGCTGAAGGTGGAGCCACAGTAACAGATTTTGAGATTTTTGCATTAGATTATGATGAGAACCGTCACTTTTTCCTATCTCAGTATTTTAGAGAACATTATGATAAAGTACTTTCTCAATACCCGTTTATTAATACAAACGTTCAAGTAACAAGAACGGAGATTTGGATTACTAATACAACAAATAGAATTAACAACGTAAGAAACATTGTTGCTCTACAAGACATTGGAGAATCTAACCCAGAAAATATTGGTTTGCCATTCCCTCCAGGAGGATTTATTAATGTGCCAGCTGGGGCATATCCAGATAACTCTAATAATGACTTTAATCCTTTAGGAATTGAAGGTGCTGAGCAATCAATTTTAACACCAGCAATTCGCGATATAGCTACAGTTGAAGCTGGATTTGGGGGATTGAATGTTAGAGATGGACTGGATTATGTTTCCCTGGAAAACGCAAGACGTTTAGACTTAAATGAATACCAAATAGATACTCAATTAGGTTATATTTCTTTAAACCAACGGTTAAATAATGATGAAGTATTAGCCGTAGCTTTTCAATTTACCGTAAATGGAGAAGTTTATCAAGTTGGGGAATTTTCTAGCGATGGTGTTGATGCAAATGGTGGTACAATTCCTGGTGAAGGTGGAGAAGATGACCCAATTGAAGGGATCTCTCAAAATCTAGTGGTAAAATTATTAAAAAGTAATATTACTAGTGTAGAAGAACCAATATGGGATATAATGATGAAAAACATCTATCCTCTTGGAGCTTTTCAATTAGAACAAGAAGGATTTAATTTAAACATTTTATATACAGACCCAGCACCACAAAATTTTATTATTGCTGCGGAAGATGGAACACCTTTACCTGAAGATGTTGATAACACCCCGCTTTTAAGAGTATTTAGTCTAGACCAATTAAACTTTAATGGTGACCCACAACAAGGTGGTGATGGTTTCTTTGATTACCTTCCTGGAATTACAGTAGACACTCAAAATGGTCGAATAATATTTACAAAAATTGAACCTTTTGGGGCTTACTTATTTGAAAAATTAGATAACAGTCCTAATGGCGGTTCAGAAGATTATGAAATTCCTGTAACGTATAATGCTAATCAAGAAAAGTATGTATTTAGATCACTTTATACAGAAACCAAAACACGAGCTGAACAAGAAGAAAGTGAAAAGAATAAATTTCAGTTAAAAGGGACTTATAAATCTACAGGAGCCGATGGTATTCCAATTGGAGCATTCAATATTCCTCAAGGATCTGTTACAGTAACAGCAGGTGGAAGACAATTAGTAGAAGGAGTAGATTATACAGTAAATTATCAATTAGGAAGGGTCCAAATATTAGACCCATCATTGTTAAATTCTAATACTCCAATTCAAATATCTACCGAAAACAATTCATTATTCGGTCAACAAACAAAAAACTTTACAGGAATAGATGTTCAACATAGATTTAATGAAAAGTTTCAAATGGGAGCCACTTATTTAAACTTAAATGAACGCCCTTTAACTCAAAAATCTTCGTATAGTTCTGAACCAATTAATAATACCGTTTTTGGAATAAATGCAAATTTTAATACCGAGGTACCTGTTTTAACTAGATGGGTTAATGCACTTCCAAATTTAGATACAGATGTTGAATCAGTAATATCATTAAGAGGAGAGTTTGCTTATTTATTACCTGGAGCCCCAAAAGTTTCAGATGTTGACGGAAAGACTACATCTTATGTTGATGATTTTGAATCTGCACAGACAAAAACAGATATAAGAGCTCCTTTAACTTGGTTTTTATCAAGTACTCCAGTTGGGTATGGAGGAGAATTAGGAAATGATAATTTAGCGTATAATTATAATAGAGCAAAGCTTTCATGGTATACGATTGATCCTATTTTTTATAGTTCGCAAAGACCAGATGGTATTTCAGTAGAAGATATCTCTTCGCCATTTACACGTCGTGTTTTTAGAGATGAAATTTTCCCTAACGAGGATATTGTAGAAGGACAAACTCAAGCATTATTTACTTTAGATTTAGCTTTTTCACCTACTCAACGTGGACAATATAACTTTAATCCAGAAGCTAATGGAACTAATGTGTTGCCAGATCCTGAATCTAGATTTGGAGGAGTTATAAGACAATTAACAACTACAGATTTTGAACGTTCTAATGTAGAATATATTGAATTTTGGTTGATGGATCCTTTTATATATGATGAAACATCTGGCTCTAGTGGGGGTGTAATTAGCTTTAACCTTGGTAACATTTCTGAAGATGTTTTAAAAGACGGTAGGAAACAATATGAAAATGGACTGCCTAACGAAGGAGGGACTGCTAATACAATTCCAACAGCTTATGGTAAAGTTCCGACCAGTCAATCACTTATATATTCGTTTGATACAGAAGGACAAGAACGTATCAATCAAGATATAGGATACGATGGTAATAATGATATTGAGGAGGGACAATTATTTCCTGATTTTGCAGGCTTAGAAGATCCAGCAGAAGATAACTACCAATATTTCTTGCAAGCAGAAGGAAACATTATTGAACGTTATAGAAAATATAATGGTACTGAAGGGAACTCTCCAGTGGCAGTTACAAATACAGATAGAGGGTCAACTTCTGTACCCGATGTGGAAGATGTAAACCGTGATAATACTATGAACACGGTGGATAGTTATTTTGAATATAATGTAGATCTTTTTCCGGGAATGGATATTAATAATAGCGATTATATTACCGATGTAAAAAATATTAATGTAACACTCCAAACCAACGAAGTTATTCCGGTTAGATGGATTCAATTTAAAATTCCAATTAGTGAACCAGATCGTGCTGTAAATGGTGCTTCAGATTTTAGATCTATTCGTTTTATGCGAATGTTTATGTCAGATTTTGATCAAGACATGGTTTTACGTTTTGGAACTTTAGATTTAATTCGTGGAGATTATAGAAGATTTCAGCTTTCTTTAGAGGACGATGGATCAGATCCAAATTTAGACGATACATTATTTGAAAATTTAACGGTAAATATTCTCGAAAATGAAACTAGACAACCTATTCCTTATGTAATTCCTCCTGGAATAGAAAGAGAAGAATTAAACAATAATAACAATATCATACGTCAAAATGAACAATCATTATCATTAAGAGTTTGTGGGCTAGAAGATGGTGATGGAAGAGCAGTCTATAAAAACTTTAATGTAGATATGCGTCAATATAAAAACTTAGAAATGTTTATTCACACTGAATCTTTTGTGGATGAAACAGGACTTTCAGACGGAGAAATGGTAGCTTTTGTAAGATTAGGAAATGACCTTACACAAAACTATTACGAAGTTCAAATTCCATTAAACCCGACTTCTTTTGGAGCAACTTCACCTGAAGATATTTGGCCAATCGAAAACAGATTAAATTTACCTTTCGAGTTACTACAACAAGTAAAAGCACTTGCTCTTGGTAATCCAAATAATGACCCAACAGAGACTACATTTTTCAATCAATCTGATTTAGAAGGAGGCTATTCAGGCCCCGAGAATGAGCTAAGAATTGGAATAAGAGGGAATCCAAGTTTTGGTAATGTAAGAACCATTATGCTAGGGGTAAAAAATTCTACTACAAATGAAATTTGTGGTGAAACATGGTTTAACGAACTACGTATGTCTGAGCTTGACAATGAAGGTGGATGGGCAGCCGTAGCAAGTATGGATGTTAATTTTGCAGATTTTGGAGACTTAAGTGCAACAGGAAGAAAAAGCACAGTGGGTTATGGTTCTATAGAACAAGGACCAAATCAACGTAACTTAGAAGATGCACAAATTTATGGTATTGTAACCAATTTTAATTTGGGACAATTACTACCTGTTGATTGGGGGGTTCAGCTTCCATTTAATTATGGATTATCTGAAGAGTTAATTACTCCAAAATATGATGAAGAATTTCAAGATATTGAGCTAGATACAAGATTAGATAGTCAAACAGATTCTGAAAGAAGAGAAGAAATACAAGAACAATCTGAAAATTACACAAAACGTCAAAGTGTTAACTTTATAGGTGTTAGAAAAAATAAAACTGGAAATTCGAAACCTCAAATTTATGATGTTGAGAATTTCACTTTTTCCTATTCGTATAACCAAATAGATCATAGGGATTTTGAGATTGAAGAATCCTTAGATCAAAATGTTCGAGTAGGTGCCACTTGGGATTATAATTTGCAACCGAAACTTGTCGAACCATTTAAAAAGAATGACTCTATTTTTAAGAGCAGCTATTGGCAACTATTAAAAGATTTTAATTTTAATTATTTACCTTCAAATATATCTGTTGGGTCTAATTATATACGTCAATATAATGAACAAAAATTTAGAGAGATAAATTTAGATGAGAACAGTATTGGAGTTCCTACGTTGTACCAACGTAATTTCTTATTTGATTGGAACTATACTATTAACTATAATTTCTCCAAATCTTTACGTTTAAATTTCACTTCGTCAAATAATCGCGTTGTAAAAAACTATATAGACGAAGGTGGTTTGGTTAATAATTCAATTGGTATTTGGGATGGGTTCTTTAATGTAGGGGAAGCCAACCAACATTTCCAATCATTACAAATAAATTATGATTTGCCTTTAGACAAGGTGCCATTTTTAAAGTTTATTAGAGCAACGTATTCTTATACTGGAGATTTCCAATGGCAAAAGAGTAGTGATTTGTTTAATGAATTAGAAATTGAACTATCAGATGGGTCTACAGAAGTGTATAACTTAGGTAATTCAGTTCAAAATGCAAGTACACATCGTATTAATTCCAATATAGATATGAAATCTTTCTATCGTTATTTAGGAATTAAAAAAAAGAAAGTATCAGCATCTAATTCTAGGACTAATGAAAGACAAAGCGGATTAGATATTAAATCTGGAGGAAAAAATAACGACTTAACAAACAGTGGAGGTAAAACAGGGGAAGATAATGATGAACCCAAATTAAGTACGGGAGATAAGGGGATGAATGTTCTTATTGATCTTGTTACAATGGTAAAAAAGATTCAAGTAAATTATCAAGAAAATAAAGGAACCTTCTTGCCTGGTTATACTCCTTCAGTAGGTTTTATTGGAACACTTAAGCCTACAACAGGATTTACATTTGGTGGGCAAAATGATGTAAGAGAATTAGCTGCCAAGAAAGGTTGGTTAACTATTTATCCAGAATTTAACGAACAATATACCGAAGTAAAATCTAATCAATTAGATATACAAGCTGGTATTGAGTTAACTCCTGGGTTAAAAATAGACCTTACAGGAAGCAGAATTTATGCGGAGAGTTATACTGAGAATTATATTGTTGAAAATGGATTGTATCAATCCTTAACACCAAACACATTTGGAAACTTTAATATTTCTACAGTAATGATTAGTACTTCTTTTAGTACTAGTGATGAATTTAGCTCGGTAACATTTGATGATTTTAGAGAGAACAGGCTTGTTGTTGCAAATAGACTTGCTGAAGAATTTTATGGAACAGCTAACTTTCCTGTAGATCCAGAAACAGGATATCCTGTTGGGTTTGGTAAAACACATCAAGATGTTTTATTGCCAGCATTTTTATCTGCATACAAAGGGTCTGATGCATCTACAGAGAGTACAAGTATTTTTAGAGATATACCCATTCCAAATTGGGATTTAAAATATACAGGATTAATGAGAACCGCTTGGTTTAAAAAAGTTTTTAAGAGATTCTCAATTTTACATGGATATAGAGCAAGTTATACTGTAAATCAATTTCAAACCAACTTAGATTACGATGATGATAATCCCACCGATGTCGATCAGGCGAATAATTTTAAAACAGATGTTCTATTATCTAATGTGAATCTAACAGAAAGTTTCACACCGTTAATTCGTATAGATTTAGAAATGAAAAACTCGGTAAACTTCCTATTAGAATTTAGAAAAGACAGAGCATTGTCGTTAAGTTTTGCTAATAATTTATTAACGGAGATTCAAGGAGACGAGGTGATTATTGGAGCAGGTTATAGAGTTAAAGATTTAAGAATTGGAACTAATTTTGGAGGAAAAAAGAGAATCTTAAAAAGCGATTTAAACTTTAAATTAGATTTATCCAGAAGAGATAATAAAACAATCATTCGTTATTTAGATATTGATAATAGTCAGACCACAGCAGGACAAACTATTTATGGGATACAATTATCGGTAGATTATGCATTAAGTAAAAACTTTACTGCATTGTTTTATTATGATCACACATTTTCAGAATATGCAATTTCGACTGCATTTCCTCAAACAACAATTAGAACAGGGTTTACCCTGCGCTATAATTTCGGAAATTAATTTATCAACCCTTTTTATTTAATAATATTATGAATGTACCTTCAAATTTAAAATACACAATAGATCACGAATGGATTAGTATTGACGGTGATATTGCAACAATAGGAATTACAGATTTTGCTCAAGGAGAACTTGGAGACATTGTTTATGTTGAAGTAGAAACTCTAGATGAAACTTTAGACAAAGATGAAATATTTGGAACTGTAGAAGCAGTTAAAACTGTTTCAGATTTAATACTTCCACTATCTGGAGAAATCATTGAATTTAATGAGAGCTTAGAAACTGAACCAGAAAAAGTTAACTCAGATGCATTTGGGGATGGTTGGATGATTAAAATTAAAATGTCTAATCCTGAGGAAGCAAATGACTTGTTAGATGATGAAGCATATAAAAAAATTATTGGAGCTTAAATCTCTTTTATTTTTAGGGGTTTTATACACTATATTTATTACAATTGCATTTTTATTACCAACAAGTGGATTACCTAAAGTTAGAATTCTTAACGACAAATTAATTCATGCAATACTCTTTATACTACTGTCAATAATATGGTTATCCTATTATTGGGTATATTATAAAAACCGTTTTAATTTAAAGACTTTGTTAGGAGTTCTTTTCGCTTGTTTAATTTATGGCATAATAATTGAAATAATTCAACAACTGTTAATAGCTTCAAGACAAGCAGATATAGTAGATGTTTATGCAAATACAGTTGGCACTTTAATCGGAGCTTTGTTGTTTTGGAATGTTAAAAACAGAATAAAAACTTGAAATCTTTTATTTACTAAAGAATTTCTATATTTTAGCAACAATATAAATACACTTTTATGGAACCAAAGAAAAATCCTAAATCAGATTTAAATCGTAGAAGTATGATATTTTTCCAACTCGGAATGGTATTAATGCTTTTTATCACTTGGCGAGCGATTGAAAACAAAACCTACGATAAATCAGATCTTTCTCAAGATGTATATGAGGTTAATGATGAGTTAGAAGAAGATATTCCAATCACAAATACGCCACCACCTCCGCCACCACCTCCGCCACCACCAGCTGCGCCAGATGTAATTGTTGAGGTTGAAGATGAAGCAGATATTGAAGAAACTGTAATTGAATCTGCTGAGGTTGATCAAGAAGAGGAAATTGTAGAAATTGAAGAAATTGAAGAAGTTGATGATGAAGCAGATATTGATGTGCCTTTTGCTGTTATTGAGAATGTACCTATTTATCCTGGTTGCGAAAAGAAAAAGAACAATGCAGAAAAGAAAAAGTGTATGTCTGAAAAAATTCAAAAATTTGTTCAGAAAAAATTTAACACTGACCTTGCAGGAGATTTAGGACTAGAAGGAAGACAAAGAATATCTGTACAATTTAAGATAGATAAAAACGGAAATGTTGTAAACGTAAGAGCACGTGCTCCACACCCAAAATTACAACAAGAAGCTATAAGCGTAGTAAAATCTTTACCTAAAATGATTCCTGGGAAACAAAGAGGAAAAGCTGTAGGGGTTTTATATTCCTTGCCGATCTTATTCCAAGTAGAATTTTAAAAAATAATTAAAGATTATAAAAATCTCGCTTCTTAAAAGAAGCGAGATTTTTTTTTGGCACAAGCCTTGTATTACAATGTATATATTAACTCTTAAACATATACATTATGAATTTATCAAAAAACAATTTTAACAATGACCAACCAAAAGCATTGTCAAAAAGAGACGATAAAAAGAGTGTTAACCTTAAATGGAATTCAAGACTATTTTTTCAGTTAAGTTTAATAATTAGCTTACTAATTGTTTATTCTGTAATGCAAACAAAATTTGAGAATAAAGAAAAAGCATTAGTAATGCCTAGTAGTAATTTTTTGGAAGAACCTCCAATGATTATCTATAGATTAGAAAAAGTAGAAAAGATTAAGAAACAAAAAGTTAAAAAAACACAACCGAAAACTAACGTAAAAATTATTAATAAAATAATTGAAGCGAATGATCCTGATATTATTGAGACAAACACTCAAGAGTATAACAAAGAAGATGATATTCCTGAACCTCCTGTGGTAATTAATAAACAACCAGTAACGAATAAAACGATTAATTATCTTGGTGTAGAGCATGTTCCTATTTTTCCGGGATGTGAATCTCTTTCAACAAATATTGAAAAGAGTAATTGTATGTCTTTAAAAATTAAAGAATTTATAAAAAAGAAATTCAATGCAGACAGATTTGATTACCTCAATTTAGAAGGAGAACAAAAAATTACAGTTCAGTTTTATATAGATGAAAACGGAAATGTTTCAGAAGTAAAAGCTCAATCAAATGAAAAAGCATTAGAAAAAGAAGCCGTAAGAGTAGTTTCAAAATTGCCTAAGATGAAACCTGGAAAACAAGGGAGTAATGTTGTTAAGGTACAATATATGCTTCCAATAGTTTTTAAAGTAAATTAGAATTTAGTTGAATCTCTATCTTTGAGGAATTGAAGATGGGGATTTTTTATATAAAACATTGTAAAAATCCGTATCTTTCCGAAAATAATAATGCCATTTTGCAATGAAGAAATATGCCTCATTTCTTATTTTATTAATTTCGATTTCCTCAATTTCTCAAACAAATTCAATTAGTTTTGAGAAGTATCCTGTTTTTAAAGAGTGTGCTAATGTTACAATAGATTCGCTAGAAAGTTGTTTTAATTTTACGCTTCAAGAATTTATTTATAATAACTATAAAACACCAGAAATTGTTTCTAAGGAGAATTATCAAGGTAATATAGATGTGTTTTTTGAAGTTACTAAAGAAGGAAATTTTAAAGTCTTGTTTGTAGATGCGATTTATAATGAGTTGAAAGATGAGACTAGGCGAGTTTTTAAAATACTGCCAAAAATCACTCCTGCTACTTATAATGGAGATCCTTCTTATGTACAGTTTACGCTTCAGATTAAAATTCCATTAGAAGAACCTTCAATGGTAGTTCCTTCAGAAGAAAAGTTGGCGACAAAAGATATGTCGAATGAATACGATGATATTGTAAAATATCCTTATACAAATGAAGAATACAGAAGCAATATTAATATTCCTTTATCACATCAAAACTATAGTAGGTTCGATGCGGCGTTAAATAAAGTAGGAACCAATAGTCATACAGCTCAAAAACCTTTCATTTATTCAGAAGTAAATAAATACTATGATTTCGAAAAAGAAAACCAAAAAATTCTAAAAAACAAAACTTCTTGGTTTGGCAGGAAATGGTGGAACGAACATATGGTTGCTTTAAAAGGAGAAAATTATTGGCTTACTTTAGATCCTGGTGTAGATTTACAGATTGGAAAAGATATTGATGCAGATGTTGATACTTACAATAATACTCGGTTAGTATATCTTCAAGGGGGAATTGGAAAAAAAATTAGCTTCTTTAGTGTAATTTATGAAAGCCAAGGAAGGTTTGCTGATTATTTTAATAGATATGCCGAATCAATAAAACCAAACGGTGGTAATCCTGCAATCATCCCAGGACGTGGCATTGCAAAAGAGTTTAAAGAAGACGCATACGATTATCCTGTTGCCACGGGTTATGTTTCGTATTCGCCATCTAAACATTTTAATTTTCAATTAGGTCATGGTAAAAACTTTGTAGGCGAAGGACACCGATCTTTATTTTTAAGTGATAATGCAAGTCCGTATCCTTATTTTAAAATTAACACTACTTTCTGGAAAATAAAATATACCAATACGTGGATGGCATTAAAAGATGTTCGCTCTGAAGTTTTAAACGAGAATCGATCGTATAAAAATAAATATATAGCGAGTCATTATTTGAGTTATAACATAACAAAAAGGTTAAATGTTGGTTTTTTTGAATCTGTTATCTGGGATAATGGGGGTGATGGATTTAACTTATCGTATATGAATCCAATCATATTCTATCAATCTATACAATTTTCTACAGGATCTCGATCTGGAAATGCTCTAATTGGTTTAAGTGCAAAATATAAAATTAACGACCGTATTAATATGTATGGACAGTTTATTATAGATGAGTTTTCATCTAGCGATGTTTTTGGAGGAGAAGGAAGTTGGAAGAACAAAACAGGCTATCAAATAGGAATGAAATATTACGATGGATTTGGTGTTAAAAACTTGTACTTACAAGCGGAATATAACCGAGTGAGACCTTATACTTACTCTCATAACACCATTGTTTTAAATTATGGTCATAACAACCAATCCATAGCACATTCCTATGGTGCAAGTTTTTCTGAATTTATTTTGATAGGACACTATCATAAAGGAAGATTGTTTGGAGATGCAAAAATAATTGTTGCAAAACGGGGCTCTGATTTTAACACTCCTGAAGACACTCTATTTTATGGAGCTAATATTTTTGGAGATGAAGATGATAGAGCTTTTGAAACAGGGAATGAGGTTGCTCAAGGAAACACAATAGACTTTTTCTTTACCGAATTACAATTAGGATATTTAATAAACCCAGCCACAAGCTTAAAAGTTTACGGGAGTGTTATTTATAGAGATTACAAACCTCTTGTAAATACAGACGAAGTATTTAAAAACCAAACTACTTGGTTTAATTTAGGTGTTAGAACAGATTTGTTTAATTGGCATTACGACCAATAATTGTTTTAGATTTTTTCTACATTAATTAACATCTAAAATATATTATAAGAATGTAATTTTTCTATTGTAAAGGTAAAAGAGGTATTCTATATTTGCAGCAATAAAAAAATAGAAATTGCCTGTTACTCAATCAAATCCCGAAAAGATTTCATTTTTAAAAAACTTCGCAGAGATAACTAAAGTTAGGTTGTCTGTCAGTGTGTTGTTCTCTTCTATCGCGGGATATTTTCTTGGAGCAGAAACAGTAAACGTTACTACATTAATATTGTTGATTGTTGGCGGCTATTGTATGGTAGGAGCTTCTAATGTATACAATCAAATAATAGAACGTGATTTAGATGCCTTAATGGAGCGTACTAAAAACAGACCCGTTCCTTCAGGTAGAATTAGTGTAAATAATGCCTTTACAATTGCTGTTATTTTAACGCTAATAGGTATTGTTGCTTTATATGCAATAAACCCAATCACAGCAATGTTTGGTGCCATTTGCATATTTATGTATGTAAGTTTGTACACACCACTAAAAACTAAAACACCACTTTCTGTTTTTGTTGGGGCTTTTCCGGGAGCTATTCCCTTTATGTTGGGTTGGGTTGCCGCAACAGGAGATTTTGGTATAGAACCAGGGACTTTATTTATGATTCAGTTTTTCTGGCAATTTCCTCACTTTTGGGCAATTGGTTGGTTTCTATACGATGATTATGAAAAAGCAGGATTCTTTATGCTTCCTAATGGGAAAAGAGATAAAAGCACAGTGCTACAAACAGTGCTATATACAATATGGACTGTTTTAGCATCGTTAATTCCTGCATTTGGAGTAACAGGAAGACTGTACTTAACTCCAGTTTCTGGAGTAATCATGGGATTAATTGGAGTAGGTTTTATATATTTCGCTATTAGATTTTATAAAATTAAAACAAACAAAGTAGCTAAACAATTTATGTTAGCCAGCGTAAGCTACATTACTTTGTTACAAATAGTATATGTACTAGATAAATTTATTAGATAATGGGAACTGTAATAAATAAAAATTTTCAGATGAATCAGAATTTTGATAATGACAAGCCAAAAAGAGATAGAGCAAGAAAAATGATGCTATGGTTTGGTATGATTAGCTTAGGGATGAGTTTTGCTGGGCTAACAAGTGCTTATGTGGTTAGTAAAGAAAGACCGGATTGGCTAACTGATTTTCAGATTCCACAAGCCTTTTATATTAGCTTATTAGTAATTTTGATTAGTAGCCTTACATTTCATCTGGCAAAAAAGAGTGTAATTGCTCAGGAGAATAAAAAAGGAATGGGCTTTTTGATCATTACTTTTTTATTAGGCTCCATATTTGTGTTCCTTCAATTTAAAGGATTTTCGCAAATTATAGCTAACGGATACTTTTTTACGGGCAGCGAAAGTACCATTACAACATCATTTATTTATCTTGTCGTACTAATGCACCTAACACATATAATAGCCGCACTTATAACAGTTTTGGTTGTAATTTATAATCATTCTAAACAAAAATATACTGAAGGAAATACAGTTGGAATAGAGATAGCGGTAACTTTTTGGCATTTTGTTGATATTTTGTGGATTTACCTCTTTTTATTTTTCTATTTTGTTAGGTAAAAAAAATATGTATTTTTGAAACCAATTAAAAACTAATTTCTTTTTATGGAAGCAACAGTTGCAAATTCAGGCACTGATCAAAAAACCTGGGACGGAGGGAACAGACCTTTGAAAGCTAGTTATGGCAAAATGATGATGTGGTTTTTTATCGTATCTGATGCTTTAACATTTTCAGGATTCCTTGCCGCCTACGGTTTTTCAAGATTTAAATTTGTTGATTCTTGGCCTATTGCTGACGAAGTATTTACACACATCCCATTTATACACGGAAACTTTCCAATGTATTATGTGGCATTTATGACCTTCGTTCTTATATTTTCTTCGGTAACTATGGTTCTTGCTGTTGATGCAGGGCACCATATGAAGAAAAACAAAGTAATTATTTATCTTTTCCTAACCATAATAGGGGGTTTAATATTCGTTGGATCACAAGCTTGGGAATGGGGAACATTTATTAAAGGAAGCTACGGAGCAGTAGAGACTAAAGGAGGAAGAATACTTCAATTTACAAACGCTGAAGGAGAGCGACAAGCAATTACCGATTTTGCAATTTTAATCCCATCAGAAAGAGTAACACAACAAAGTAATGAAGGTATCTGGTTTCAGTCAGAATCTGCCAACACAAGTGTTACTTTAGCAGAAGTTACAAAAGGGTTTTTAGCAGACGAATCAATTTTAATTCGAACTCAATACCTTGATGAAAGCGGGGAACGCACCGTTTTATCTCGTGAAGAATCTCTTGCCAAACTACAAGCAGATGCTGTAGGAATAGTAGAAGGAGCAAATCTTAAGCACAATGAATATGGTGCACCATTATTTGCAGATTTCTTCTTTTTTATTACAGGTTTTCACGGATTCCACGTTTTTTCTGGAGTTATGATAAATTTAATTATATTCTTTAATGTAATTATAGGAACCTATGAAAGAAGAGGAAGTTACGAAATGGTTGAAAAAGTTGGACTTTATTGGCACTTTGTAGATTTAGTATGGGTATTTGTATTCACAGTATTCTACCTTATTTAATAAGAAATAAAATTAAAAAATGGCACACGCAGAACAAAATTTAGCAATATTTAGAGGAGCTATAAAGTTTAAATCTAACGTTCAGAAAATTTGGGGAGTATT
>Ga0164313_10001248_pt1 | contig 22419 bp, 20 predicted proteins | sample GuaBasSedimGuay4_FD_113735 | JGI IMG/M metagenome (GOLD analysis project Ga0164313, IMG submission 113735) | Subseafloor sediment microbial communities from Guaymas Basin, Gulf of California, Mexico - Guay4, Core 4569-4, 0-3 cm | ecosystem: Environmental > Aquatic > Marine > Hydrothermal vents... | reverse complement strand
TTCCCGTTCCCGTTCCCGTTCCCGTTCCCGTTCCCGTTCCCCTCAAAGCTCCCGGGTCAGGTACTTCAACGTTGCGGGGATCATGTCCCGCACCCTCTCGATCACGATCTCCCGCGGTAACGCGCTGCCCTCCGGGAGAGCCAGGGTCGCGTGGGCATCGGCGACCAGCCCCGGGTCCGAGTGCGACTTGGCGAGCAACTCCTCGGCGAGGGCGCGGCTGCCCGTGGCCCGGGGGTCTGCGGCCAAAGAAACCAGCCGCAGGCGCGCTCCGAGGGTGCCGCGGGCGAGTTCGTCGTCGATGGCGCGGTCCGCCGTGTGGGTGTCGTCGTTGAGCAGCGCCTCGAGGGCGACGAGGGGGGCGTCGGCGTCGCTCGGTACGTTGGTCGCCACTACGCGGCTCGGTTCGGAGACGATCTCCTGGACGCCCAAGACCAACGACTGGCCGATGCGGGCGAGGCGAGTGAGCGCACGAGCCCGTCCGTCGCCCCTACCGGCTGTGTCGACGAGGCGCTCGCCCGCTCGATAGCGCGCCGTCGCGATGCACGCCGCGGCGACCGCGAGCTCTGCGTCCCATCCCTGGACGGTCCGCAGTGCTTCGATGGTGCGGATGTCCATCGTCAATGCAGCCACGGCGTCGATGCACCTAGGGCATGTGCCGATATGACCTTCGGCGCGGGTTCGGTCGGGGCCCCTCGCGGAGCCGTCCACGAAGGCCGCCGCCCCCTCTTCGTCGAGGCACTCGGCGGACTTCGGGTGCAGCTTCAAGAGCTCCCTCGTACGTAGCGCGCGGAAGGTGCTCTCGACGACGGATCGCATCTGGCGGAACCGCCCATCCCGCAGCGTTCGCTGCGCCGTCGCCACCCGCTCGTCGATCGGCGCCGCATCGAGGACCATGCGCCAGGCGATCTCCGCGTACGCCGGCTCATCGTCGTCGAGTTCGCCGAGGCGCTTCGCGAGGCGCTCGAGGTGCCCCCGGACGGTCTCGGCGGGCAGGCCGAGGCAGCGACCGATGTCCTCCCGGTCGAGGCCCCGGAGCCTGAGGCGGAGGAAGCCGCCCATGTTCGGCTGCATCCGGTCGACGACCCCGCCTACCCGGATGGCCGGTTCTTCGGCGAGGACCTCGTCGAGGAAGATCGACGCAGTCGACGGCAACGCTGCGATGTGGGTTGCCGGCGGCGTGACGTCCTGGAGGTAGGTGGTGAGTCTGCTCCGGACGAGGGAGGCCAGAAAGCAGCGTAGGGTCGCGGTCCGTTGGTAGTCCTCGAGGAGGCCTTCTTCGAGGAAACGACAGCTGACCTTCACGCAGGCCGGGACCTCCTCGAGGGTGCCGCCGCGGCGTTCATCGACCACCCGGACTGTCACGGCTTTCAGCGCTCGTTCGTGCCGCGCCACGAGCCGCGGGAGGGCGTCCTCGTCGCCGCTGTGCAGCGCATCGACCAGGCTCTGGTCGTCGTCGTCGGGACGCGGCGGCACGACGGACATGAACAACCCATCCTGAAGGCCCTCGGCGCGGCGGTCAACGGCCCCCTAAGGTTGCGGAATTCCACCAGGTTGCTTTGACACCGGCCCGGTCCGACCTGCTACCATTCGCTCGCTTCATGGTGGACAAGATCGGCAATTGCCGGATCCTCGGCGAGATCGGCAGCGGCGGCATGGCCGTCGTCTACAAAGCCGTCCAGGAGCCCCTCGGGCGGACTGTGGCGATCAAGGCCCTCAAGCCTTCGATCGCCGTGGACAGCCAGTTTGCGAAGCGCTTCGAGCGGGAGGCCCACTTCATGGCCTCGCTCCAGCACGAGAACATCATCCACGTCTACGATTTCATCAAAGACGGCCGGAGCATGTTCATCACGATGGAGTACGTCCGGGGCATCGACCTCTACGACCTCCTCGAGCGCACCCCCGTCCTGCCCATCGAGATCGCCGCCATCATCGCGCTCCAGGTCGCCCGGGCCCTCGACTACGCCCACTTCCGCGGCATCATCCACCGCGACATCAAGCCGGCCAACATCATGATCTCGCACCAGGGCGAAGTGAAGCTGATGGACTTCGGCATCGCCCGGGACGAGACGCTCTCGGACCTCACGGAGACCGGGACCGGCCTCGGGACCCCGAGCTACATGAGCCCCGAGCAGATCCTCGGGGACAAGCTCGACTTCCGCTCGGATATCTTCTCGGCGGGCATCGTGCTCTACCAGATGCTCACCGGCCGGAAGCCTTTCCTCGAGGACGACTCGCGGACGGTGATGCAGAAGATCCGCCTCGACCGCTACACGGCCCCGCGCAAGATCAACGCCGCGGTCCCCAGGCCCCTCGAGCGCATCCTCGCTCGGTGCATGGAGAAGATGCCGGCCAACCGGTACCCGACCACCCAGGCACTCATCGACGACCTGATGGAGTTCCTCGCGCCGCGGGTTCCCGTGAACCACAACTCGCGCATGGTGGGGTACCTGCGCGAGATAGCCTTCCTCACGGACGACGAGGCCGAGGAAATCCTCGCCGCCTCGGGGCCCCGAGGCAGCGTTCGCCGCGGTCCCTTCGACCGTAAGCTCGTGCGCAACATCGCCCTCATGCAAGGGGTCCTCGCTCTGGCCATCTTCGGCGCAGGGGCCGCAATCCAGGTCACCAGCGGGCGCTTCGACGAAGAAAACAGAAGCTTCGCCGGGGCCACCGGGAGCCCGGTCTTGCCCCATCGCGCCGGCTACCTGCGCGTGGTCGTCGACCCCTGGGCCGAGGTCTTCATCGACGGCCAGAGCGTCGTGACGACGCCGACCGCCCAAGCCATCCCGCTCTCGGCGGGGGTGCACTATCTGAAGTTCAAAAACCCGTACTATCGCGAGATCGATCGTGAGGTGCGCATTCGCCCGGACGAGACCGAGCTCATCGAGCTCGAACTCGAGCCTCTCCACGAAGTTGGGGGTGAAGGCGGTGAAGACGGCGAAGACGACGAGGAGTCTTCCGATGAGTAGCGCCCCGGACCGCTGGGCGAAGCTCTCGGCAGCGTGGTTGCTGGGGCTCTGTCTGGTCTTCGTCAGCCTCGCCCTCACCTCGCCCGCCGCGGCCGCTGGTAACAGTTTCGTGCACGTCGTCCGGTCCGGGGAGACCCTCGCGTCGATCGCCCAGCGCTACTACGGCGACCCCCGCCGCGAGAGTGTGCTCGTCGCCGAGAACGGCCTGACCGAGCACGGCGGGTCGGCGATCGTGGTCGGGCTGCGCCTCGTCATCCCGTGGGTCGACCACCACATCGTCGAAGAGGGACAGACCTGGGCGGGCATCGCCGAACACTACTACGGCAACGTCAGCCGACAGTTCTTGCTGACCAGCGTCAACAACGGCGGCTCGGGAGAACAACCCGCCATCGGCGCGGAGCTGCTCATCCCCTATCCCCTCCGCCACGTCGCCGGTCAGAGCGCGAATCTACGGCGCATCGGCAATACGTTCTTCCCTGGCGGCGGCGCCGACTCGGTGCGCATGCTGCGCCGCTTCAATGGCATGCGTGGTCTGCGCCCGGCGCGCGGTCAGGTCGTGCTCATCCCTCTGTCGGACCTGACCCTTTCCGAAGAAGGGCGCCGGGCGATCGAAGAGGCCACCGGTGAGCAGATCGACGGCGGCGAGGTGCGCGCCCTCCAGCAGCAGATCGAAGAGCGGGTCCCCGAGCTCGGCGAGCACGTCCGCCGGGGTCGCTTCGCCGAAGCGGTCTCCCTCGGCAATCGGCTGCTCGGAGGAGGGCAGCTCACCGGCAACCAGGTGGTGAGCATTCAGCGCGAGCTCGGTACGGCGTACGTCGCCCTCGGTCGGCGAGACCTCGCGGCCGCGGCGTTCGCCGAAGCGTTGTCGTTGCAGCAGGACCTCGAGCTCGACGTCGCGCGCACTTCGCCCACGGTGCTCCGGGCGTTTCGTGACGCACAGGAGCGGGTGGCCGACGGTGGTGCCGACGACGAGCAAGAAGGCGACGAAGACGCCGGGTCCGAAAATCCCGAAGGCGGCGACCTTTAGGCGACCGGCTGTGGCCTAGGGAGACCCCCTAGCCCGCGATCCAGCGCTCGAGGATGATTCGCGAGGGCGGAGCTACCGGGGGGTCGAGAGACACTTCGGTCACGGCCCGCGCGAGGCGGACCTTTTCGGCCTCGCTCTGCCTCCAGAGCGCACCGAGGTCCTCGACCAACTCCCGCGGCTCGGTCTTCCACCCGTCGAAGAGGTACGAGAGCGCCTCCGGCAATACGCCGCGTTTGACCCCGTCATAGACCGCGAAGGGCAGCTGCGCGCCGAATACCTGCCCCGCCGCCGACAGGCTCCGGCCCATCACGCTCCGCGTGGCGTCCTCGAGGAGCGTCAGGTCTGCCTCCGTATTCGCATCGAGTTCGTCCAGGATCCATGCCTCGGTGAGAAATACCTCGAAACCAAAGGGCCAATGCGGATCGAACTCGTCGGTCTCGACCTCGTCCCGAACCCGGTCGACGTCGATCGCAAACGCTGCGAGGTGCACGTACTTCGCTCCGTGCTTCGCTGCGACCTCCCGATCCATGATCGTCGGCAGGCCGAGACCATCTTTTTCCGGGTCGACGACACTGAGGACGCGCTTCTTCTTCGTCACCGAGCTACGATAGCGCCGTGACAGCCACGGTCGAGGTAGAAGAGAAGGACGGCGGGGTCCGATTTGACGTCCGCGTCACGCCCAAGGCCCAGCGCAATCGCATCGGCGGTGAGCACGACGGGGCCCTCCGGGTCGCGATCACCGCAGCTCCCGTCGACGGGGCGGCCAACGACGCGATCATCGCGCTCTTTGCCAAGCGCCTGCGCGTGCCCAAACGCGCCGTGACCATCGTCCGGGGCCCGAGCTCCCGCGATAAGGCGCTCTTCATCAACGGCGTGACCGCAGACGAAGTGCTCGAGCTCTACTGACTGGCTCGCCTTCTTGTTGAGGCCTCCGGCGCACTGCCGGCGCCGCTACGGTCGTCCTGTCGGCTCTGCGCGACTGCGCACTGCCGGCGCCGCTACGGTCGTCCTGTCGGCTCTGCACGCCTGCGTCGCGCTGCCGCCTCGGGCCGCCTCCGCGGCGCCTTCTTGTTGGCGCCCTACCGCACGCGCACTCGGCGGAGCAGCCATCCGTCGCTTCGCCGGACGAAGCGGAACTCGGCGTCGACGATGCCCTCGGCGGTGTCGACTCGGAGGGCGGCCATGCCGTCGTCGCCTTGGATGTGCACGGTGCTCTGCATGACGTCGATGGTTCCGTGGTCGAGGGATGCGAGGGCGTCCCGGAGGTGGTCGGCGAGCTCCATGTCTTCGCCGTCGCCGTAACGTGCACGGTCTGCCGGGGAGGCGACCTCGACGTCGACCCGGGACGGGTCGGCGAAGTGGATGGCGCTGTCGACGCGCTTGTCGGGGTTGTCGTCGGTCAGCTCGTCGATGAACGCCTCGAGGCGCTCCTCGTCGGTCACGATGAGCACGTCGACCACGAAGGTGACGGCGGAGATGGCGAGGAGGGCGAAGAGCCCGGGTACGAGGAAGCGCTGCATCAAGGGGGTCATTTGCAGCACCCGTGCCACGCCCTAGTCGCGCCGTTTTCGCCGAAAACGTCCTCGCCGGCGCCTCTGGGATGACACGGTGACAGCGTCTCCGGGGCGCGACGTGACAAAGTGACAATGCCCCCGATCAACCTCACCCATCGCCTTCCACCGAGCACTCCCGTGCCGTAGGGTTCCGCCGCCGTGGGCAAGAAGAAGCGCAGTAAGAAGCCCAAGACTCCCCCGCGATCGTCGTCGTCGTCCTCGAAGAAGCCCCGCTCTTCGACCGAGGACCCGGCGACCGGCGCCCCGTCGGCCGTGGGGGTCGCGAGCCTCTACGCCCTCGTCGGCGCCGCGGCCCTAGTCCACGAGGTCGCCTGGACCCGGGTCGCCCGGGGTCTCCTCGGCGGCGATGCGTCTGGCGTCGCGGTCACCCTCGTCGCCATCCTCGGGGGCCTCGGCCTCGGCGGCCTCCTCGCCCCCCGGGTCGCCCGGCGCTGGGGCGCCCTCGGGGGCTTTGCCCGCGTCGAAGGCGGGGCCGCCCTCATCGCGGCCCTCGTGCCATGGATCGCCCCGATGTTCGACGGCCTCGTCGGTGCGGTGTTTCGAGCCCTTGGTGAGGGCCCCGCGTTCACCGTCTTCTCGCTCTTCGTTGCGACGGTGCTCTTCGCCCCCCCGGCCCTTGCCATGGGGGCCGGTCTGCCTTTGCTCGCCGAGGCCCGGGCATCGGCCGGGCGAACCCCGCGCGACGCCGGCATGCTCTACTCGGCCCATGCCGGCGGGGGGGTGGTCGGCGGGATCGCCGCGGCGTTCTGGCTCGTCCCCGACCTCGGCGTGCCCACCGCCGTCGGCCTCGCCGCTGCCGTACAGATTGGCGTGGCCTTCGCCGCCCAGATGCTCGGCCGCGCTCGGGAATCTGTCGCGGCGGCCCCCGCCTCTGTCATCGACGCAGCCGTTCAATCGGTGCGCCCCTCGCGCTACGCCCTCGTGCTTCTCGCCGCGGCGGCCTCCGCGGGTGCCGGCACCGCGGCGCTCCAGACCCTCTGGGCCCGCATGGCCAGCCTCGCCATCGGTCCGAGCGTGCAGGGCTTCGCCATCGTCACCGGCCTCTACGTGCTGGCCCTCTCCGTCGGCGCCGCCGTCGCCGCGCCCTGGTCACGCAAACCCACGAACCCCGGCGCCTGGTATGCGGGGCTCCTCCTCGCAGCAGCCATCGCCGCGGTCCTCGGCATCGACGCCGTCGGGCGCTGGCCCCACGCCGCTGCCGGGGTCTTTGCCGGAGTTTCCGGCGGCGAGGCCCCGCCGTGGCTCGCCCTCGCCATGCCCCTCGTCATCCCCGTCGCTGCCCCCGTGGCCCTCGCCGCCGCCGCCTTTCCCTTTGGGGTGGCCGCCCTCGGCCGCGACGGAAAGCGCGCCCCGGCCCACGACGTCGGCTGGCTCGTCGCCGCCGGGGCCCTCGGCAACGTCGCCGGCGTGCTCTTCGCGACCTTCTGGTGGGTCCCCGCCTTCGGACTCGCCCCCGCCTTCGTCGCCGCCGCCGTGTGTCTCGCCCTCGCCGCCTGCGTTGCGGCGGTCAGCGGCCTCCGGGGCGCCCCCGGCCGGGCCCCCCTCCGGCCCCGCCATGCCGTCGCCTTCGTCACCCTCTCGGCCATTCTCGGCGCCGCCCTCTTCGTCGCCCCGCGCCATTACGATGCCGATGCCCTCACCCGTGGCCCGTTCCTCTACGCCGGCGAAGGTGGCCCCGAGCTCGGCGACGTCGTCTTCGTGCACCACGGCGTTGAAGCGACGGTGACGATCCGCGCCGTGGGGGCCGAGCGGCTCTTGCAGATCGACGGCAAGGTCGACGGCAGCGGCCAGGGCGACGCATCGACCCAGACCCTCGTCGGTCTCCTGCCCGCGCTGCTCGCCGAAAAGCCGAACCGCGCCCTCGTCATCGGCCTCGGCACTGGCACCACCGCCGACGCGGTCCGTGCAGTCCCCGGCGTCGAGAGTGTCGAGGTCGCCGAGCTCGTCGACGGCGTGCGGTGGGCGGCCCCCTCGTTTGCCCGCTTCACCGACCACGTCCTCGACGACCCCCGGGTCACGGTTCGCCCCGTCGACGGCGTCATGCTCCTGCGCCACGGGGACCGCCGCTACGACATCATCGTCTCCGAGCCCTCCAACGCCTGGGTCGCCGGCATGGGTGAGCTCTTCTCCCGGGAGGCATTCGCGGCAGCCCGAGCGCGCCTCACCGATGGCGGCGTCTTCGCGGCCTGGTTTCACGTCTACGGCACGGACATGAGCATCGTCCGCGCCATCGCCGCGACCTTCGAGTCGGTCTTCCCCGAAGCGACCCTCTGGGAGTTGGTGCGCGGCCAAGACTACATGCTCGTCGGTCGCCGCCAGGACGGCGAGGTCCCGGTACACATCGACCTCGACGCCATCGCGTCCCGGGTAGACGACCCCGAGGTCCAGGCACGCCTTCGCCGGGCGGGCATCGGCAGCACCGCCGGCCTGCTCGGGCGCTTCGTCACGGCCGCCGCCGGGGTGCGCGTCCTCGGAGGCGACGAAGAGGTCCTCGAAGCCCGCCACGGCGGCCTCGAGGCCCGGGCCGCCCGGGCGCTCTACGACGACGCCTCGCACCATGCCCTCACGATGTTCGCCGAGCTGCCTCGGCTCCCGGGCTCCCTCGGCGTCGAGGCCAATACCGACGGGGGCCGCGAGCTCGCGGCGATCCTCCCCCGGGCCATCGAAGCCGGCGGTCTCGGCCGCACCCTGATCCTCCGGGCCCTCGCCGGCGACGAGGAGGGGGCCATCCACGCAGGGGAGCGCGCGATCGGCCTCCTGCCCGAGGACCCCACGCTCTTGCAGTCGGTGGCGACCCTCTACCTCTCCCGGGGCAAGACCCACGCCCTGATGCGCGAAGACGCCCAGGCCCGGGACGCGCTGATCACGGTCCTCGAGCTCGACCCGCCGCCGTTTCTTCGCGCTGACGCCCTCACCACCCTCGGCGACCTCGACTTGCGCGGCGGTCGCCATCAGCTGGCCCTCGGCCGGTACCAGCAAGCCCGGCGCCTCTCCCCCGCCGTTGCCGACTTGAGCGAGAAGATAGCCATCTGCCTCGACGCCCTCGGCGCCCCGGTCGAGGCCGAGGCCGAGCGCCGCCTCGCCGAACGACTGCACCGCGCGATCGATTGACGCCGCTGGGCGTTCGGATCACACCCGGGCGATGGCCCAAGACGATAGCCGGGACGGAAAGCCCCGAGGCAAGCACCAGGGCCCGGACCGCCATTCGCCCTATCCGGTGAGCCGCCTCGCCCCGGCCTTCGACCTCGTCGACGTGGCGAAAGAGATCCAAAAGGCCGACGAGATGCTCGGTGCCGTCGTCGGCAATCAGCTCGAGGTGATCGTCGACCAAATCCACGCCCTCCAAAACCAGGCGCGCACCATCCTCGAGCGGGCCCAGCGCGACGCGGACTTGCACCGGGCCGAGTGCGCCTTCCAGCGCCGAGTCGGCCAGCGCTACCACCTCTGGGAGCGCGCCGACGGCACGCTTTACTTCTCGATGCTCAGCGAGGACGACTGGGGCGTTGCTGCGCCGCATAGTTTTCGCGGAACCTACCGCCTCGAAGCCGACATGAGCTGGACCCCCGCCGACGAGATCCCCGGCCGAGACCAAAAGCGTGGCGTCGTGCGCAAGATGCTCGGCGCGGGCAGCGTTGTGACCGGGGACTGAGGGCGCTGCCACATCGCCCTGTTTATCAGGGTGCAGAAGACCGCGGCGCTCGGTCCTCCCGACCCGATTGGTGATGCGATCGTGCTACAATGCCTGGGTGGATGCGGGCGAGCGAGAGGTGGACGAGGCGCGGAAGCGTGCAGCGCTGCGCCGGGCGTCTTGGAGTGGCGGGGTTGCGAAGTCCTTTGCCGAACTCGATGACGTCGGCTTCGATGTATCGCTCACGGCCGCGGAGCGTTTTGGCATGATATGGTCGCTCGTCGTGGACGCACTTGCGTTGCGAGGGGAAGATGGACCTGCACCCCGACTTCAGAGATCTGTTGGCGGAGTTCGCCCGTTCGGGCGTTAGCTACGCACTCCTCGGGGGCTACGCGGTTGGCTACTACGCGGTGCCGCGAGCCACGAAGGACATGGACCTCTTGGTCTCACGGACCGACGGAAACCTGGAGCGCCTGGCCGAAGCTCTTCGGCGCTTTGGAGCACCCCCCGTACATGGGTGTGCCCCCGGTACGGATAGGCATCCTGGCGTCTGCCGACGGAATCGAGACGGACGCGGTCATTTCGCGAGCGAGGGAGATCGCTCTCGGCGACCTTCCCGTCTTCATCATCTCCTTGGACGACCTGGTCGCGAACAAGGCTGCCTCGGCTCGGCCCAAAGACTTGGCGGACGTGGCGGCATTGAAAAAAAGCGAGCCGCCCGGCTGAGTCCCACCGACGCTCGTGCCACGACGCCCCCGCCTCAGCTGCCCCGGACGATCAGGAGCTGCTGATACACGCCGCGGGCGATGAAGGCGTAGCTGGCGATGTAGCAGAGGTCGAGGAGGGGCTCGAGGAAGCCGAGGCCGAGGAGCTCGAAGTAGCCGAAGAGCAGGTCGCCAACGACCATGAAGCAGAGGCCCGCGCAGATGAGCGTCCACACCCAGAAGAGCGAGCCGCCGCGTAGCTTCAGGGTGATGCGCAGGAGCACGATCGTCGGCACCATGGCGACGAGGTCGAGGGCTGGGTAGGCCACGTTCAAGGCGAGCTCGAGGGTCTCGCCGCCCGAGGCGAGGGCCGGCGTCAGGATGAGGATCGCCGCGACGAAGAGCGGGACGGCCGCGATGAATGCCGCAGCGGCGTGGTCGCGAGCGTCGCCGAACATGCCGGTCGAGACGTAGGTGCGGATGAAGATGTGCACGGCGATGATCATCGCCGGGTAGCCCACCATGAAGAGGGCGTCTGCGGCGGAGGGGAAGGGCGCGGCTTCGACCAAGATGAGTTGGTAGTAGCCGAGCATCGATTGGGCGATGAACCAGGTGCCCAGCCAGAGGGTCATCAGCGACCATGCGCGCCGCGACGACGAGCCCTCATCGAAGCCCTGGGCGCATGCGTACGCCGCGACCGCGCCACCGAGCAGGGCCGCGAGCTTCGGCAGCGCCGCAGCGTAGAGCATGACCGCCGGCGTCAGGATGGAGCCGTAGAGAATCGAGTCTTCGCCCACGAAGAGCTTGCCCACGAAGAGCGCCGTGATGAAGGCGCCAACGATGCCGAGGGCCCAGTCGATGCGCGCGCGCTCCTTCATTGGCTGCGCCCCGCCGCCAGGAGCTTCTCTCGTATCTCCTCGACCACCTCGCTGCCCCGGGCTGGCCCGATGAATACGCTCAGCCCCGGCCCGAGGCGCTCGAGGAGGGTGTCGACTTGGCTCGTGGTGACGACACCTTCGCTCGCGTCGAGCTTGTCGAGGTGGCCGTTGACCGATGCCCGGGCCATGGTCGCCCCGACATACGGGGCGATCCCGTCGGCGACGATCTGATGCACCACCTGCGTATCGAGCTCACCGCCCACGATGACAGGCTAGCGGGGGGCCCGCGGCGGCGTCACATTTGCCGCCATGCCCGGCGGCTGCGCACCACGTGTCGACTCGCTATCCTCGATGTAGGGGTCCTTATATGAACGCCCAAGCGGCGTGCTAAGGCAACACCATGAACTCGAGTCTCACCCAGATGGCCATAGCCGTCGTGCTCGTTGGCTGCGGCGGCACCGCCGATGTCGACGGCGGCCTCGACGCGGATGTCATGGACGCCGACGCGGCTCGGGACGCAGCCCGCGATGCGCTCGCCGATGTGGGCTCCGACGGGTCTCGGGATGCCCCAAGCGATGCGGGGCCTCTGCCGCTCTGTTCGCCGGGGGTCGGGCTCAGCGCGTCGATCCCCGCGTGTTCCGTCGCCGATCCCTGCACTGATCTCTTGCCCACCTACGCCCGGCGCACCCCTCCTGTCGATCGCCTCGACACGCCGAGCGACGCGCCGACCTGCGCGACGTCGAGCGCAGGCACGGACAGGGGCTACCCCGCCTACACCGACGGCGCGCCCCGCTCCTGGATGAGCCCCGCGGGCGTCAACCGCCATTGGTGTGAAGCACGACCCGCCGGCATCGGCGCCGCCTCGCCGCGGCCGCTCCTGATCTACCTAGCGCCGTCCGGCGGCGACGCCGGCACGGTCTACGACGCGACGCTCCTTCGCGACAAGCAGCCCGACTACGACCTCTCCGGCGACCCCGCCCGGCCTGGCTTTGTCCTCGCTTCGGTGCAGCCACGCAATCTGCACTGGCCCACCGTCGACCCCCAGGAGGGCACCAAGTTCGACAGCCAGTACCGCGACCTCGCCTCGCCCTCGACCAATCCAGACATCGCCTTCGTCGATCACATCATCGACTCGTTGGTCGACGAAGGCGTCGTCGATCCAGCGCGCATCTATCTGATGGGGTGGTCCAACGGCGGACGCTTCTCGGTCTTCTACGGCATTGCCCGTCGCGAAACCCCAACCCCAGGGGGCAACCACGTGGCCGCCGTCGCCAACTTCAGCGCTGGCGATCCTTTCGGCCCGCCGACCGTCGGCGATCTCGATTGTCAGGCGGCGCCCTATCCGACCGCCGCCCTTCCCTACTACCTCATCAGTCGCACCTGCGACGCCATAGCCTGCGACGCTGGTCAGGACTCCGGCCTCGTGCCGGGCAACGTCGTCGAACCGTGGGTCGCCGTGCTCCGGACCGATGTCGGCGCCGACGTAACCTGGCAGCGCATCGACGACAACGGCGTGCCCCGCGCCGCCTGCGCCATCGCCGGCCTCTGCGGCACTATCCGCCAGATCACCAACCACATTCGGTGGCCCGATGGCATCGCGGATGGAAGCGGCCGGGACCACGAGCCCACCATGCTCGACTTCCTCCGCGACCACCCGAGCGACTGAGTGACTCAGCCGCCGAGGAGCTCGGCGATGAGGGTCCGGTCGTCGCTCTCGAGGGGGGCGCCCATGCGCTGCAGGGTCATGGCGGCGCTGCGCCGGATGCTGTCGCTGGACCGGCGGTCGTAGAGGCGGTCGAAGAGCGCGCTGTAGGCTTGCTCGCCAAGGTTGCTACAGGCCCAGATCGCGCGCTCGACGACGGCCGGCTCTTCGTCGCCCACCGCCGTGATCACGGCGTCCGCGATGCGCTCATCGGCACCGACCGACATCGCCAGGGTCGCGATGGCCATTCCACGGACCTCCGCGTTGTCGTCCCGGGCGCCGCCGAGCAGAACCGTCACCGATTCATCCGTGCCCACGGCGCCGAGGGCGCCCATTGCCGCGGCCCGCACCGTTGGTTCGGCGTCGCCGCTGACCTCGATCAAGAGGTCGGCGTAGTCCGGCCCCGCCTGGGCCAGGCTTCGAATGGCGGACGCGCGCACCGTGGGCTCTCCGTCGTGGACGACGTTCACCAGGGCTTCGCGCGCTTCGTCGCTTCCCATCTGGACCAGGGTCATGGCCGCGGTCTGGGCGACGGATCCGTCTTCGTCGGAGAGCGCTGCCGTCACGACGCGCAGCGCCTCCGGCGACGAGCGCTGGCCCAGGATGCTCAGCGCATAGGCGCGAACCTGCGCATCGCCATTTTCCGCGACCTCGGCCAGCGCCGCGTCGGCGTCATCACCCGCCATTTGGCTGAGGGCGCTGAGCCCCGAGGTCACGATCATCGGGTTGTCCGACCGCGTCAGGTCGATGAGCATCATGCGCGCGTCGTCGTCGCCGCTCTGGGCCAGCGCCCAGGCCGCGACCTCGACCTCCTGGGGTCGGCCGCTCTCGATGCACCCCTCGAGGAGGGCCAGGGTATCGTCGTCGACCGAGCCCATGGTCAGCGAACGGATCGCCTCCACGCGCATCTGCTGCGACCCGTTTTGGGCCATGTCTTTCAGTACGTTTCGGGCCTCCGGGGTTCCGAGGCCGGCCAGCATGTGAAGCCCGTAGATCGCCTCCTGACCCGAGCCCCCTTCGACCAGGTCCACGACCCGAGCGAACGCTTCTTCGTTGCCGGTCTGCAAGAGGTAGTCGAGGGCCATCCGGGCATCGTTGCTCGAACCGTCATCCGCGATCTCGAGCATCACCGCTTCGACATCCCCGCCGCCGATCCCCTGAAGCGCCGAGAGCGCCGCCTGTCGCTTCGCCATGTCCCCGCCTCTCCATTGCTCCGTGAGGAAGCTGATGGACGCGGCGTCGCCGATGGCGCCGATCGCCTGGGCGGCGGCGTACATCGCGCCCTGATCGCCAGAGGTGAATACGTCACGGAGGGTGGCCGCGGCCTCGGCCCCGCCGTAGGTAGCAAGCGATCCCACGCACGCTGCCTGGGCCCGCGCCGACGCCGTGAAGGCGCAGCCCTGGAGGGCCCCAAGGGCCTCCGGCGAGTCCGATTGACTGAGGGCGTAGGCCGCCGCGCTGGCGTCTTCGGATGTGCCCGTTTCGAGCATCTCGACGAGCATGTCCAAGATCTCACCGTCGTCGGTGTTCGGAAGGTTCGCGAGGGCGGTGGCCCGAAGGTGGCCTTCCCCGTGGCGGGCGAGGCCTTCGAGAAATTCGTCGGCGTCGGGCTGACCGGTCTGAGCGAGGGCTGAGATAGCGACGTCCGCGACGCGCGGCGAGGCGGTGTCCGTGAGCTCACAAAGCACGTCCACGGCCTCCGGCCGGCCGCTCTCCCCGAGGGCTGCGATGGCCTCGTAGCGAAGTCGGCTGTTCCGGTCCCGGGCGATGCGCTCGAGGGTCGACATGCCGCGTGGGTCCTCGACGTCGGCGAGGGCCCGGGCGGCCAACGGTCCCAGGTGGCGGCGCCCCTCGTAGACGGCGTCGATGAGAGCGTCGGTCGCGGAGGTCCCGCCGATGTGGCCGAGGGCGTCCATCGCGGCGCCGGCGACTCCGCGCCGGCGGTCGTTGATGAGGGGCACGATGTCTGCGACTGCTCGGTCGGTGCCCACGTAGCCGAGGTGGTCGAGGATGCGCGCGACCCGGGTGGGGTTCTCGGTCGCTTTGAGCTCGTCGAGGAGGGCCTGCTCGTCGGCGGTGCCTACCGATGCCCGGCGGATCTGATGTATCAAATCGGCCCGGGCCAGGGCGAGGTGCTCGCCGTTCTCGGTGCGGGGGAGTTCCGCCCGGCTTGCCGGCCCGTCATCGTTGCCGAGGGCCACGAAGGTCGCGGCGCCCGTAGTCAGCGCGAAGAGGATCGCGGCCAGTTTCCAGGGATCGACACCGAATACACTCAAAAGAACCTCCCGCATGACCGACACCGGGGAGCACCAGGGGTTTCGAAGAAACGCGAGGAGCCGGTGTTGGGGGAGAGATAAGCGAGCTTCGTGCCAACGAATCCTTCAATGGATCCGGGTCGCGGCGGGCCGGGAGGGCCCGATCGGGCAAGCCTTGCGCGTCCCTTCTGACACGCCTGTCTGACACCCTCGCGGGCCCCGAAGCTGCCTGCGACGGCCTTTTTAGAGCAGCGCGGCGCGCATGACCGCGACCGGGGCGGCCACGCCGAGCCACCCTTCGAAGGCGAGGGCGCCCTGGTGTATGAGCATGCCGAGGCCGTCGATGGCTCGGTGGCCGCGGGCCCGGGCGGCTCGGAGGACAGTGGTCTCGAGGGGTTGGTAGACGAGGTCGGTGACCGTCGCTGACGGTGCCAGGGCGTCCCAGGGCAGGCCGTCAGCGAAGCGTATCGCGACGTCGCTCGAAGCGTCGCTCCCCGCGAGAGTGGCGCTCGTCGCCTGGACCAAGAGGTCGGCGCCGGCGAATACGCGCTCGAGGTCGTCGAAGCCGTGGCCCGTGATCGGTGCCGGGGCATCGGTGGCGAGCGCCTCGGCGAGCTTCGATGCGGCGGAGGGTCGCCGGGCGGCGACGAGGATTTCGGCGGCCCCGGCTTCCGAGAGCCCCACCACCGCTGCCCGGGCTGCACCTCCGGCGCCGAGCACGACGACCCGCGCGCCCTCGGCCCCGAAGCCCGCGTCTTCGAGGGAGCGCACGAGGCCGCGGGCGTCGGTATTGTCGCCGTAGAGGGCGCCCCCTCGGATGGTGATCGTATTGACGGCCCCGATGCGCGCCGCGGTGGGGGTGACTTCGTGAATCAGTGCAATCACCGCGCTCTTGTGCGGGAGGGTGACGTTGAGGCCTTGGTAGCCCTCGGCCTCCGCTCCGGCGATGAACGCGGCGAGTTCGTCCGGCCGTACTCGGACGCGCTCGTAGGTCGCGTCGATGCCGAGGGCGCGGTACGCCGCCTCGTGCATCACCGGAGACCGCGAATGGGCGATTGGGTCACCGATGACCGCGAAGCGTTTCGTCACGCTTTGGGTCCGTCTTGGGACCCGTTTTCGGACCCGTTCTTGGACCTGTCCGGGGTGGTCTCTTCGGTGCTTGGTCCGCCCACGGCCTCCACCCGCGCCGTGAGCCGGCCTTCGTGCAGCACGACATCGAGGGCGTCCCCGACTTGGGCCTGGTCTGCACGGGTGATGGCCTCGCCGGTCTCCGCGTGCAGCGCGATCGCGTAGCCGCGGGAGAGCACCGAGAGCGGCGACATCGCCTCGAGGCCTGCTACCGCGCGGCCGAGGGCGGCTTTCTCGCTCGCGAGGCGCGTCTCCATGGCGTGATGCAGGCGCTCGTCCCCGTGGCGAATGCGCTCTCTCCCCGCGAGGATTTGCGGCCCGAGGACGGAGCGCAGGCGCGAATCGAGTTCGCCGTGGCGTGTGCGGTTTCGGGCGAGGCGCGCCCGGGGGTCGTGGCGCCGGACCGCCAGGGAGAGCTCACCGAGGCGCTGACGATCCTTCGCTAGTCGGCTCGAGACGACCCGTGCGGCGCGGCCTTCGAGGCCTTCGAGGTTTGCCCGGCCCTGGCCGAGGTGACGCCGCGGGTCGCCGAGGTCCCGGCTGAGCCGTTCGAGACGCAAGCGATCGCCTGAGATCTGCGCGTCGAGGGCCCGAGAGATGCGCCGCTCGAAGTCGGCGAGACGGTGCTCGAGGGCCCCCCGGTCCGGCACCAAGATCTCGGCGGCGTTCGAGGGCGTGGACGCCCGGACGTCGGCGACGAGGTCCGCGATGGTGATGTCGACCTCGTGGCCGACGGCACTGATGACGGGCACCGTGCACGCGGCGATCGCCCGTGCGACCGCCTCGTCGTTGAAGGCCCAGAGGTCCTCCTGGCTGCCGCCGCCGCGGGTGACGATGACCGCGTCGAGGCCCGGGAGCCGTTGGATCGCCTCGAGCGCCCGGAGGATGCTCCGGGGCGCCTCCTTGCCCTGGACTCGGCAGTCGGCCACGACGATGCGCACGGGGCACCTGCCGGCGGCGACCCGCACCACGTCGTGCATCGCGGCCCCGGCGGCGCTGGTCACGACGCCGATGACCCGGGGGAAGCGCGGCAGGGGGCGCTTCAGCTCGTCACTGAAGAGCCCCTCCTTGTCGAGTTTCCGCCTTATGCGTTCGAACTCCTTGTGCAGGTCCCCGGCGCCGGCGGGGAGGGCGACCCGGGCGATCATCTGGAAGTTTCCGCGCGCTTCGTAGAGCGTCAGTTGGCCGCGCATGCGCACCACGGCGCCGCGTTCGAGGCGAGCCTTCGCCCGCCGGGCATCCCCGCGGAACATCACCCCCTTGAGCTGGGCGGGCTCGTTTTCGTCGTTGAGGGTGAAGTAGACGTGGCCGCTCGCGGCCCGGGTGACGTCGGAGAGCTCCCCCTCGACCCAGACGTCGCCGAAGGTCGATTCGAGGCGCGAGCGCACGGCGCGGTTGACCTCGGCGACCCGCAGCACCGGCGGTTTTTCCGGCTCGCGGCTCGATTCTCGCCCATCGAAGAGGTCCATCGTCGACACGGCGGGCATCCTACACGGGGCCGACCCCGCGCGGTACACTCCGCCCATGCGCATCCAGGTCGCGCATTCGATGCCCGAAGGTTACGCCCAGGTTCGCCCGGGGGACGTTGCGCGCCGCGACGACGTTCTTTTCGTCGACGTGCGCCCGGAGGAGCGCGACCTGCTCGGAGATATCGGCCACATCCATGGCGTGCATCACGCGCCCGTGCCCGTTCTCCTCGACGGGGGCCTCGGCGGCCTGCCCCCCGAGACTCCCCTCGTCGTCGTCTGCAACGACGGGCGAGAGAGCCGCGAAGCGGCGATCGCTCTTGCCCAAAAGCAGGGCTTCACCGAGGTCTACCACCTCGTCGGCGGCATGGTCCGCTGGTCCGCCGAGGGGCGCCCGGTGGCCCGGGCCCGGACCTTCAAGTGAACGGGCGAGTCGTCGTCCTCGGCCTCGGCAGCAACCTTGGAGATCGCCTTGGTCATCTCCAGAGCGCCCATCGGGCCCTCGACAGCGCTCCCCACAGCGTCGAGGCCGCGTCTCGAATCTTCGAGACCGAACCGGTGGGCCCTCCCCAGCCTCATTACCTGAACGCGGCCCTCCGGCTCCGGACCGGTGCGTCGCTGCCCGAGCTCTTGTCCATGATCCACGCCATCGAGCGCGCCGCGGGGCGCGAGCGGCGGGAGCGGTGGGGGCCCCGGACTCTGGACATCGACATTCTCTGGGCCGAGGGCGAAACAGCCGATGAGCCCGGCCTCGTCGTTCCCCACCCCCACCTCCTCGACCGGGCCTTTGCCCTCGCCCCCCTGCTGGAGGTTCTCTTCGTTGCCCCGGCAGGCTATTCCGCCCGCCTCGCGGCCCTCGGGGGGCCCCCTCCCGTCGTCGAGGGTTCCCTGTCTTTGCCCAAATGATTGTGGTTTCGACGGGTCTTTCGCTACCATACGCGTTCGCTCGGGTCCCCCGGCCGCGAGCGTCCAAGGAGAGTTGATGGCTGATACGCGCAAGGACCGTCGCGCGCCCGTTTCGTTGAAGGTTCGCTTCAAGAGCGCGACCGTTGACGAGTTCGTCGAGCAGTACGCGGTTGACGTTTCCCGTGGCGGGATCTTCATCAAGAGCAAGAACCCGATGTCCATCGGCACGCTCCTGAAATTCGAGTTCCAACTCAAGGACGAATCGCGGCTGATCCACGGCGTGGGACGAGTCGTCTGGAAGCGAGAAGGCTCCGGCGGCGAAGACAAGCCTCCCGGGATGGGCATCAAGTTCATCAAGATGGACCCTCAGAGTCGTGCCCTCGTCGAGAAGATCGCTGCTGCCCGCGGTGATGCACCGGGCGAGTTCGAGCAAGGGCGAGGGCGTCCGCGCAGCGCCAAGAAGACTCAGATGTTCTTCCCGGCGCCGCTGCCCAAGGATCAGCTCCCGGCCCCCGAGGACAGCACCCAGGTGCGCCACGCGAGCGAGTTCCTGGCCGAGGCCCTCTCGGCAGGCGACGAAGGCGCCGCGAAGGAGGCCGCCGAGAACGCCGAAAAGGCGCGGAAGCGCACCGAAGAGATCGCCCAGGAACGCGTGGCTGCTGCGAAGGCGGCCAAGGAAGCCGAAAAGGCCGCTGTCGTCGAGGCGGCGAGTCAGGCCGCGGCCGAAAAGGAAGCGGCAGCCCAGGCGGCGATCGAGGCCGAGAAGGCGGCAGCTGACAAGGCGGAAGCCGACAAGGCGGAGGCCGAGAAGGCGGAAGCCGACGACGCGGCGGCTGACGATGCGGCGGCTGACAAAGCGGAGGCCGAGAAGGCGGAAGCTGACGACGAGGCACCGGCCGACGACGAGGCATCGGCCGACGACGAGGCACCGGCCGATGACGCCGAAGCCGAGCAGGCTGTTCGGGAAGAGGCCGAAAAGACGGCCGCTCGCCGGGACAAGGAGGCCGCTGCGGCCTCGGCTCCCGCCGTGAAAGCCGGCAAGGCCGCGAAGGCCACCAAGTCCACGCCTGCCCCGGCGCCTGAAGAGCCACGGTCGATGATGCTCCCGGTGCTGGTGGGCATCATTGCGGTAGCCGGGCTCGGGTACCTCTACGTCACCCAGAACCAGGGCGACGATACGCCGCCCGTGGACTCGACGACCGCGAATATCGGCGACGAGCCGATCGTGGACGACCCGCCGATCGAAGATCCGATCGTCGAGCCTGATGTCGAACCCGACCCCGCGGACGAAGTGGACGCAGCGGCCCTCGCCGCTCAGGACCCCCAGGGCCCCGGCGTCGCTCCCGCTGGGGATGAGCGCGTGATGGTCTCGGTGCGCATGTCTTCGACCCCGGCCGGCGCGACGGTCGAGATCGGTGGCCTGGCCGCCGGCGAGACGCCCTTCGCGACGGAGATGCCGGTCGGCGAGACCGTCGAGATCGTCCTGCGCAAGGAGGGCTACGTCACCGGGCGTGAGACCGTGACCCCCGAGGCCGACCAAGGGGCCTTGCGTTTCACCCTCGAGCGCATGCCCTACGTCATCATCGCCAACGTGTCCCCGTCGGATGCCCGCGTCGTCTCCGGGGGCAGCCGGGCCGACGAGAGCGGTACCATCCTGCTTTCGCGCGCCCCCCGTGGGCCCGTGACCGTCAACGCCTATAAGGGCGGCTTCGCGTCGGGCTCGCAGCAGGTCCTGCGCAACGCGTTTGTCGTGGACGGCGATCGCATGGTGGCCCGAGTGAGCATCACCCTCGAGCGTCGCGCCGCCGGGTCGCGACCGGCGATGGCCCGCCCCGCGATGACGATGGCCGCGGCGATGGATACCACCGACACCGGGACCGCCGACCCCGCGCCGACGATGGCTGACCCGACACCGACCGAGACCCCGGACCCTGCGCCGACGGTGGCCGACCCGGCACCGACGATGGCCGACCCCCCGCCGCCGACGATGGCGGACCCGCCTCCGCCGACCATGACGGCGCCGGCGGAAGTGCCTGACAACCCGTTCTGAGTCGTGATGCGGCGCTTCCTCCGGGAGGCGCCGTTTCTCCGTCTGGGATGGGCCGGCCTCAGAGCACGCAGCAACCGGGCGGTGTGATCGGCCGGAGCCCGACCACCCAGACCAGGTCCGTATCGAGGCGCGTATCGTCGAACTCGACGCCCCCGGCGGCATCGAGGAGCGGTCTTCCGGTGTCGTAGCCTGGGTCGCCGGCATGGAGGACCGTGCCTTCTCCCTCCATACCGTCCACCCGGTCGGCCCCGGACGCGGCGCCGCTGTTGAAGATGTTCTCCAATTGAATGGCGTTGACCCATTCGCCTTCGCGCAGGCCGAAGTCGGAGAGGTCGTAAACCGTGACGTTGGCATCGTGGTCCACGGCGAAGCCGTCGGCGAACTCATAGCGCGGCGGGCTCCAGCTCGTGCCGCCGACGTTGACCCGAATGGCGGAGGGTTCGTAATTGCCCATCTCGTATACGGCGAAGTCGTCGCCGGGACCGTTGCGCAAGGTCATGCCCGGGCCCCAATCGACCTCGAAGGACCGGCGATCCATGTTGCCCCCCTGGGTCGCCACGTCGGGGAAGTGGCCCCAGTGCCCCAGGCCGTCGCTGCCGTCGACGCCGAGGAGGGTGCCGACCGAGAGCGAAAGGTCCATGTCGGGTTCGCCGGTCCCGAAGGAAAGAGCTGCGCAGCAGCTCATGCGCACCGGGCCGCCGAGAATGTCCTTCGCCCTTCGGATGACCGCGCCGCGGTCCCAGGTCACGGCCCCGATGGTGGTCGTGCCCTCGAGGCCGAGGCCCCCGCAGGTCGCCGGGTCCGAGGTGAGGGTGAACGCCTCGTCGATCATCCCGTCGCAGTCGTCGTCGACGCCGTTGCAGACTTCGGGCCCGGTCGGCGTGCAGCCGGCGTCGGCGTCAGTGCCGGTGTCGAGCCCCGTATCCTGGGGGCTCGTGTCGAGGGCTGTACCGGTGTCACCGGCATCGCTGACCGTCGAGTCCTGGACCGCGGCGTCTTCGTAGGGGAAACCGACTCGGCCGCAGGCCGCGACGAGCAAGACGGACAAGACGGACAAGAAGGGCAGAGCGACGAATGCACTGCGCGACCCTCGTGCTGCCGCAACTCGTGTCGAGGGCATCGCGCTCACCAGGGGCTCTTCTTAGCACTCGGGTTGCTGTCCATCGAGGCCCATGGGCCCGACGGCGTTGGGGCGTGGCGCAGAGACCAGGTCGTCAGTGCAGCGGCCGATGCCGGTCGCTGCCCCACTCGCCGACGCGCTCTCGCGGCACATGATGCACCCGTCGGGGTGGCGGGGGGCGGCCGCCCTTCGGGCCGAGCATGCGCACCAGGGCGAGGCCGGCGATGAAGCCGCCGATGTGGGCGAAGAAGGCGGTGCCGCCGGTGTTCTGGCCGAGGGCGCCAAGGGAGCCGAGGCCCGCCAGGAGCTGCCAGCCGAACCACACGAAGATGAAGATGTAGGCCGGGAGCTCGACGAACATGATGAAGATGATGGGGACGAGGGTGGTGACTCGGGCCGTCGGGTGCAGCATCACGTAGCCCGCGAGGACGCCGGCGATGGCCCCCGAGGCGCCGACCATGGGCACCTGGCTCGACGGGTCGATCGCGACCTGGGCGCCCACCGCGGCCAAGCCGCAGGCGACGTAGAAAACGATGAATCGTACTTTGCCGAGCTCGTCCTCGACGTTGTCCCCGAAGACCCAGAGGAACCACATGTTGCCGATCACATGCATCCATCCGGCGTGCATGAACATGCTGGTGATGGGGGTCAGGTAGGCGAGGGCGTCGGGGCCGTAGGTGAGGCGGACCGGGACGGCGCCCCAGACCTGAATGAAGTAGCCGAGGGCGTCGGGGTCGGCGGAGTACTGGAGGCTGACCTCGTAGAACCACACCAACGCGTTGATCGCGATGAGGATGGGTACGACGATCGGACGCGACCGGGTGGGGTTGTGGTCGCGGATCGGGATCACGCCGGCAACCTAGGGACCCCGGCGAAGAGCGTCAACGGGCGCACCAGTAGCCGCCCAGGCGTCAATCCAGCTTCGGTCGGCTCCGCCGCCCTGCGCTTTCTTGCCACCTAAATACTGCCGATGACGGTCAGCGCGTCGGCGATGGCGCGATCTGGCGCGACGAGG
>Ga0164313_10001247_pt1 | contig 22420 bp, 13 predicted proteins | sample GuaBasSedimGuay4_FD_113735 | JGI IMG/M metagenome (GOLD analysis project Ga0164313, IMG submission 113735) | Subseafloor sediment microbial communities from Guaymas Basin, Gulf of California, Mexico - Guay4, Core 4569-4, 0-3 cm | ecosystem: Environmental > Aquatic > Marine > Hydrothermal vents... | reverse complement strand
TTTTCCTGTATCGTCCGGAATACCTCCTGATAAAGCGGCAAGCCGACTTAAAGGCTCCCCGATTCTCGCCATGTAATTGGCAGGTTTTTTGAGCGATTTACCGGTAATGGTCACCACACGTTCAATCAGGGGTTTATTTTTTTGAACCGCCTCATAAACCGAAAAAACCGTGCCTACATTGTGCACTACAGCACCAATAAAAACGGGTATTTTCCCAGAAGGGACTTCTTTTTTTATCAAGGCAGTGATCAACTGTTTTTCTCCTCCCTGCGGATATTTCACTTTTAATCCATAAACTTTTATATCGGAATATTCTTCAGCAAGCTTGCTCAAATGTTCAATGGCATCTTTTTTGTTTTCTTCAATTCCTACTAAGGCTCTATCAACTCCCAAGGCCTTCATTAATATTTGGGTGCCCACCATTATTTCTTCCCCTTTTTCGAGCATTAAGCGATGATCGGCAGTGAGGTAGGGTTCGCACTCAACCCCGTTTATAATTAGTACTTCAGGAGTGGCTTCTTCCGGAGGCATTAATTTTACGTGTGATGGAAAAGTAGCTCCCCCCATACCAACAATACCAGCTTTCTTCACTTTTTCAATAATTTCTTCCCGTGTAAAATCAAAGTCCTTTTTTAGTTCCGGGCTGCGGTCAATTTCTTCTTCCCATACATCCTCCTTGGTTCTTATGCTTACCGATAATCGCTTATAGCCGGTGCTATCCATGGCAAAATCAACCTTGGTAACGGTGCCGGAAACCGAAGCGTGTACATTGGCCGAAATAAATCCATCTCCCCCGGCAATTAATGTACCTACTTTTACTTTGTCGTTTCGTTTTACCAGCGTTTTGGCTTGTTTGCCTATATGCTGAGAAACGGGTATAATATAGGTTTCATTATCCTGAACTTCGGGGTAAACAATTGGTGAATCAGCCGAGAGTTTATTTTCCGGTGGATGAACACCGCCCATAGGGAATGTCTTTATCTCAACCATTATTCTTCGTTCTTTTTAGGTTCTACAGGCATCGGGTTTTTCTTAGAGCTTATTTTTTCGCCTTCTGGTTTTTGGGTCATTTCGAGCAAATCCAACCCTTTGGCTTCAACAGTAACAAGCGGTTTAACCTCAATCGTTTTGGGTTTTGGCTTGGGCGTTTTCTTGTTTGGATTTTCTGCTTTACGTGGTGGAAAATTTACATCCAGAATTGCATCGGTCGGACATTCGTAAACACATTTCCGGCAATTGGTACATTTATCGAAATCGATATACGCCAAAAAGTTTTCGACCACGATGGCATCATCCTGGCAAACCTTAACACATTTGTTACATCCAATACAAGCTGCTTCACAAGCTTTTTTAGCAATTCCGCCTTTATCCTCATTCATGCAAGCCACATAAATTCGCAAATGCTTTTTCCCCATTCCTAAAGGGCGGAGTTCGAAAAGGTCTTTCGGACAAACCTCAACGCAAGCGTTACATGCGGTACAATTATCTTGATTTACCACCGGCAATCCGGTTTCGGGGTCCATGTGAAGGGCTTCAAAATCACAAACCTCGACACATTCGCCTAACCCAAGGCATCCATATTGACAATCGCTTTCTCCGGCATAAAGCATCGAAGCCGAATTACAGTTTACTATCCCTTCATATTGCGTAGTTTTAGGTCTTGCAGCATCTGTTCCATTACATAGCAATACAGCGATTATTTTTTCACGTTCAACGGGTGCCAATCCCAAAATATCAGCCACTTCTTTCATCACTTCATTTCCACCCACGGTGCAGTACAAATCATCGAGGCTATCGGCTTTTGTTGTAGCTTCAGCAAAAGGGTGGCAACCCGGAAATCCACATCCGCCGCAGTTTGTAGCGGGTAGCACATCTTCTACCTCGCCGATTAATGGGTTTTCGTAAACCTTGAATTTAACCGAGGCGATATAAAGCACAACAGCTGCAATTAAACCTAGTGCTACGGTTGTGATAATTGTATATATAAGGACTGTAATCATAATGTTGCAGTTATGTAAATTGATTCAGGTTTTGCAATTTTTCAATTTTAAAACCAAACTCCGATTTAATTTGCTTTTTCAGTAAATATAAAATCAAATAATATGGGACTAAAATACCCAAAGCAGATAAGCCCATAATTACTTCGCTATCGGTAAATCTTTTCATTAAAAACAGCGTGATAAAAATAAGAATAAATGGAAAGATATACCCGAGGAATGTAGCCAGCATGCCTTGCTTTTGGGTTAAAACAATACTCACTTGTTCGCCAGGTTTAAAATTTTGGCCAATTACCCGGACATCCACCTCTTTTTGTTTCATGCCCGACACTTCACAACTTCCTGACACTTCACAACTTGTGCATGCCGATTCGGTCAGTATTTCAACCTTTACGTTGCTACCCGAAATCGATTTGACTATTCCTGTATGATAAATGTTTCCTGTTTCGTCCATCATTCTTTAATTGAATGAAGCGGCAAAGATAAGTGATTGAAAATAAACCAAACATGAGATAATTCAGGTTTTACAGGGGGTCTAAATCATAAATATAAATATCGCTTTATATTTACGTGAGAGACCTACGAGGTTTTAGAAACCTCGTAGGTCTTTATAAAAAAGCCGTTAATGCGCGAATTTTCATTAGCGCATTAGCGGCAAAAAAAAGCAAACTAAATTTTAGTCTTAATTCATAGCTGCCCAATTGGCATCTGCAGTTTTTTTCATATCCTTTTGATTATTGACCCAGGGAATAGCTGCATTAAAGGGTGTTCCTTCGTAAAAATCGTTAAAGAAAAGGTAGAGTTTTCCATCAGTTATTTGAAAATCGGAGGGGTCAACCGGAACTTTCATATTGTGCTTAGCCATGGCAAAAGCACAGTATCCACCGTATTCAGGTAAATATTTGTTTGGGTTAGCCTTAAATGCATCCAGATGCTCCTGCGAAGTAAAATAATACGTCACTCCCTCGTGTTGCGTAGCAAATGATTTGTTTCCCCTTAAGGCTTGATAATCGGAAAAATAGGCTACAACATCGTAGCCTTCAACCGCGATATTATCTTTGTTGGAATAAACATTTTCGTTTTGTGCAGTAAGGGTTCCTATTCCAAGAGTTAACCCAAAAGCAATTAATAAAATTTTCATTTTTTTCATCATTAAAAGTTTTAATTTAAATTTGTAAGTGCGAATATATATTCTTATAAAGTATTATTAATATCATATAATACATTATATTTGCTCATTCGTACATATAAAGATATTATGGATGCATTAAGCGATGTTCTCGAAACCATCCGCCTGAAGAGTGCGGTGTATTTTCGTTCTGATTTTTCTTCCCCCTGGGGCATGGAAGTTCCCAAAGGACCTTTCGCACAATTTCACATGGTTGCCAAAGGCCGGTGTAAATTAAAGATGAAAGGGAAGCCTACTATTGATTTATTTAGTGGCGACATTGTTATTTTTCCATTTGGGGCCTCGCACTGGCTTGCCGACTCGAACAAAAGCAAAAAAACCAATGGAATGGAAGTTGTCCAATCCATTTGGGATGGCCAATCGTTATTTTCCGGTGATAAGTTCGCTACTTCATTAGTCTGTGGGCATTTTGAATTTGATAGAAACACCGACCACCCATTTATAAAAGCATTGCCCGATTTTATTCATATCAGCGATGTTGACCGAAAATCGATGGCTTGGTTAGAATCCATCAGCAACCTGATAATGCAGGAAGCCGACTCCGAAAATTCGGGAAGCAACATTGTGGTCAACCGCCTGGCCGAGGTTTTGTTTATTCATGCCATCCGGGCTTATATCATCAGCAACAAAGACGAAAAAGGATTTATGACTGCCTTAAAAGATGAAAAAATAAGCAAAGCCTTAAAACTGATTCATGTTGCCCCGGAAAAAAACTGGACTTTAAACTCCCTTTCTTCGGAAGCTGGATTGTCGCGCACCTTGTTTGCCAATCGTTTTAGGGATATGGTAGGTGAAACCCCATTGACCTACATTACTTCCTGGCGCATATTAAAAGCAAAACAAATGCTGGAACAAACCGACGAGCCCGTTGGAATAATTGCCGAAAAGGTAGGCTATACTTCAGAAGCAGCTTTTAACCGGGTTTTTAAAAAACGGGTAAATCAAACGCCGGGGGTTTATCGAAGGGAATTAAATAAAAAAGCCGCAAGCTGAAAACAACCTGCGGCTCAATTCTGATTTATATTACAATTATTTTCCTAGCTTACTTTTTACAGTCTCAATAATCTCCTCCGCAACCTTATCCTGAATTCCCATATCCAGTTCGCTGGTAAAACCTACGCAAGAGCAGTTTATTTCGCCCAATACATAAACGTCTTTTCCATCAGGGCCATCATCCAACATAAAGTCGGCGGTCCAGATTAATGGGGTTACATCCACATCCAGAATATCATTGATCGCCGGGATTTGCGGGATAAAGAAATCGACCATACCCTGCCATTTTTCCGGTGAATCATAGGTGTAAGTTGCACCTGAGAATAGTGTAGCTGAAAATGCATCCTCGGTTTGGGCCGGCACTTTATGAACCACAAAAACAGGGGTTTTTCCAACCAATAAAATTCTTATTTCACCTTCTACAATGCGATGTAGGAAAGCCATATCAACTAACATCCCGTTTTCGCCGACGATGTACTGTTCACAGAATTCCATAAAATCACTAAGCGTATGATGCTCTACATGATTATCTACTGCTTCGGTGCATTTTATTTTTGTATCCAGGGGAAGTGCTTCTCCAGGTACAAATTTTCGTTCGTCTTCGATCTGAACCCGCCAGATTCCTTCGCCGGTAGATCCCCGGTTTTGTTTCAATACCCGTTGACGGGTAGATAAACTTTTAGGAAAGTTTTCCTTAAAAGATTCGATGGTGTAATAAGAGTAAGTATCCTTTGGTACCATTCCGAGCGGAATCAATTTTTCGAGCACATCTTTAGCTCCAAATCGCAGCATAATTTCGGGGGTTGGCATTCCGATTACCCCATGGTCAGAAAGCCTTGTAAGGGTTTCAAAATAAATGCTTTCCCCATTTGGAAGATTCCCGGGGTTTACGCGGCTTACATAGGCATCGGCCCAATCTTTTACATAATCAAAAATTTTGTCTTTCCATTCGTCGCGGAAATAAATTACGCGTGCATCCCACCCTCTTTCAATCAAGGCGTTAATAATGGGCATGGTATCCCTTCTATGGCCATCCAGCCCTTTATCCGAACCCCCTTCGGCTTCAAATATTACTACTCTGTACTTCATATTTTACGGTTTATTGTTTGTTTAATTTTTAAAGATTTCGAAAATAAGAAACAATCTTTTTTTAAAGCATGACATATATTCTTTTTTTATTTTTGTCGCAAAATATTTATCAGCAAATAATCATGAAAATACGGAATAGAATATCGCTGTTTGTAGCCCTTTTATTAATTATCGCATTTGTGGTATTTATAAATTTTTATGCTCCTATTATAGCTGGTTTTGGAGCAAAAGACCTTTGTTCGTGTGTTTATGTCGGAAACCGGGATGTAGCGTCTGTACTAGAAAACGAATTGGGAAATTATCCTTTGGCCATCGGCACTTTTGAACTAAATAGAGCAGATAAATCTGCGACTGGGTCGGTTTTCGGATTTGCAAAAGTAAAAGCTTTTTACAGGGAAGGATTGGGCTGTACGTTAATCCGCCAAAGAAACGAAGAGGAAATCAGGAAAGAACTTCCTAAACTGAATATTGTTAAACCTGTTTTAAACGATACTGCTTATTGGCCATTGGGAACAAAAGCAACGTATTACGTTCCTGCCCATATCGATAATCGAAAACTTCAATCAGTGATTAATCAAGCGTTTGAAGAAAACGACCCCAGACATCCAAAAAAAACACGGTCGGTTATTATTGTTTACAAGGACCGGATAATCGCCGAAAAATACGCTCCTGGATTTGATGCTTTTACCCCGCATGTGGGTTGGTCGATGAGTAAAAGCATTACTAATACGATGATGGGTGTACTTGTTAGGCAACGAGGGTTTGATATTTATAAGCCTGCACCCATCCCCGAATGGGCTGACCCAAAAGACCCCCGCCACCAAATTACCACTGATCAGCTATTGCGAATGAGTTCCGGGCTGGAATGGGAAGAGGATTATAGCAAGCCCAGTTCGGCAACCGTTATGCTCTACCAGGAAACTGATATGGGAAAATTCGCTAGCGGGCAAAAAGCGGAATTCCGGCCTGATGAAGCCTGGAACTATTCGAGTGGTACCACTAATATTCTGTCGCGCATATTAAAATTGCAGTTGGGCGATGAAACCTATAATCAATGGACTTTTAAAGAGATATTTTATAAAGTTGGGGTGACTACAGCCCTTTTCGAAGCCGATCCCTCCAATGCATTTATCGGGTCTTCATATATATGGGCTTCGCCCCGTGACTGGGCACGATTGGGGTTGCTGTATTTAAACGATGGGGTTTGGAACGGCGAAAGGATATTGCCGGAAGGGTGGGTGAAATATTCTGCCACACCTACACCAAAATCAACCATGTTGCAATACGGAGCGCATTTTTGGCTAAATGTGGGTGATAAAGACAATCCAAAAGACCGCAGATTGCCCGATTGCCCAACTGATTTATATATGATGGCCGGTTACGAAAGCCAACGGGTATATATTATTCCTTCGTACGATATGGTGATTGTACGTTTGGGGCAGACCAAAAAAGGAGATTTTGATTTAAATAAATTTGTGTCGGGGGTGTTGGGTGCTTTTGGAGAGGAATGAGGTAGTAAGAGTAGGGATTCAACGCTTTAACAAGCACCGCAGGATTTAAAATCCTGCGGAACACAAAGTATTTTAACTCAGGTTATTATAAATTCTTTACCACTTTTGTTGTAAAAAACCCTTTATCCGTTTCTATCGAAATTAAATAAACCCCTTTTTCTAGCGATGATAAATCAACAGAATTGTTCGATAATTCTTCAATTAAAACGCTTCCTTTTAAATCTGAAACTGTTAATCGTAAAATTTGCGTATCGGCCAGTCTAATCGTTATTTTTCCGGATGTGGGGTTTGGGAATACGGAAAAATCAGCTAGTGAATAATCTTGAATACCGGTAACAGTTTCGAATTCGAAACAACCCATATCCGGAGCCTCACCATTATATGCATTTCCGATATCTGTACCGGTATCTATGCAGGGTGAGTTTTCGCTCAAATGAAAATCAACATTATCAACATCAACAAACAAAGGGTTTTCATCAATATTATTGCTCCCGGTTGCATCATCGGGCATGGTCAGATTGCTGTAATTTACCTCAGCATAACCACCCATATCCAGGTAAAGATCATCACTGTAAGCCCCGGGATTATCGTAAATAATACAATTTACAAAAGTGGCGGTAGCAAAAACAAGATTTACGCCTCCACCATCTCCGGTAACAGCAGAATTACCAAAAATGGTACAATTTTCGAAGATCAAGCTATTGCTAAACCCAAGTGTGTGGATAGCACCTCCGTTCGAGAACATGGTATAATTATATGCAAATAGGCAGTTGGTCATTTTTGTATCGAATACCGAATAAAATGAAACAGCGCCTCCACCATAATTGCAGTAGTTTTCAATAAATTCACAATTTACAATGTGCGTATTCATATCGCCGGTAAACTTAATTGCACCTCCCTCGCCATAGGCATGGTTGTGAACAAATTTGCAATCTGTAAAACTTGTTAAAGTTTCCGAAAAACTCCCAGTACCATTGGCATATACTGCACCGCCCATTCCTGTATTATCGGCCTCGGCTTCGTTGTCGGCAAACATACAGTTCGAGAAAACAGCATCAGACCCCAATAATGCTATTGCACCTCCATGGTTATCAGGAAATTCTCCGCTTGTTTTGCCATATTCTATCCTACAAAATGATAAATTGCTTATACTATCAGAGCCATCAAAGCGGATACCACCCCAACCGGTCGATTGGTTATCGGTTGTGAAAAATATACTGTCGGTTTCGGTTCCTTCAGCCTGTAAATTTCCATTTATAGTAAATTTATAATGCCCTTGAAAATTAACTTCAACACCCGCTTCAATGATTAATACCTGACCGGATGGAACAATTATTTCACCCAAAACATGATAGGGAGAATTATCAACAGTCCAGGTTCCTGATTGGTCACCACTAACTTCTGTTTGCGAAAAAGTACTTAATGATGTAGTGGTTACAAGGAAAAGCGCAGCAATTTTAAATAGTGTTTTGTTCATTTTTTTGAGTATTTAGGCTTTTTTATATAATATTTAGGAATCCTATTGCTTTGTTTAGCCTGTATTATTCATAAAAAATGATAAAACCTTTGTATTTGTCTGATTATTAAAAAACAACGAATTCATGCCAGGAAAAATTTATTTTATCATTTTTTACAAGTGCATTTATTTTAACGCATCTACTTCGCCTGCCTGCCGGTCAGGCAGGTTACGAAAACCTTGAAATATATTAATATATCAGCGGATTTCGTTGCCTTGTATCTGCATCAAACTAAACGCATGAATAATTCAGGTTAGGTGCAAAATTAATCATTCATTATTTAGTCTTTAATGTTCTCTTATTCAAAAACTTGAAAATAACTAATTTTCATGCTGCCACTATTTACGAAATCATTTAGACAATACGCCTATAATCTTATCAACTCTGAAATTTCCTTGTCCGATAAATTACCAATCCATTTTTCGCCTGTTGAAACCGTAAGGTTGGCCAACGCCTTTTTGCCTTGTATCATTTCGTTTATCCGTTCCTCGAAAGAACCACGTGTTATCAAACGATAAACCATCACATTTTTTTTCTGTCCAATTCTAAAAGCCCGGTCGGTTGCCTGTACTTCCACTGCCGGATTCCACCAAAGGTCATAATGTATTACATGGTTGGCCTTTGTAAGGTTTAAACCTGTTCCGCCGGCTTTTAACGAAAGGACAAATATTTTCATATGACTTTTTTCCTGGAAATCGCTTACCATTTCATCGCGTTTTTTTCTAGAAATCCCACCATGCAAAAACAGGGGACTAACTCCAAACCTGGTTTCAATCATTTTTACCAAAAGACCTCCCATCTGTTTATACTGTGTAAAAATCAAGGCTTTTTCACCACTTTCGTAAACCGATTCCAAAATATTGAGCATCATTTCTGCTTTACCCGAAAGAGCTGGCGAATAGTCCTTTTTCTTTAAAAATTGCGAGGGATGGTTGCAGACTTGTTTTAAAGCGGTCATTAGTTTAAATACTAAACCGGAACGTTTAATTTTTTCGTTTCCGGCAGCTTCGACCGACGGGATCATACTATCGACTACATTTTGATATATTGCAGTTTGCTCTTTGGTTAATTTAACAAATCGGTCGTTTTCAATTTTATCTGGTAAGTCGGTAATAATTTTTTTATCAGTTTTTAACCTTCGCAGGATAAAGGGTGAAGTTACTTTCTTAAATATTTCCAGCTTTTTTAAATTATTTTCCAACTCGATGGGATTAGCGAATTCCTGTTTAAAAAATTTGGAAGATCCGAGATAGCGTTTATTCACAAAATCAGATATGCTCCAGTATTCAAGCAAACGGTTTTCTACGGGAGTTCCGCTCATGGCTATTTTTACCGGTGCTTTTATTTTCTTAACCGCTTTGGTCTGATTGGTAACCGGGTTTTTTATATTCTGGGCTTCATCGACAATAAGCACCGCCCATTTTATTTTTTGGAACCCTGAAACATCACTTCTCAACACCCCGTACGAAGTAATGACCACATCGCTTTCACCGTTATCGAATCGGCGTGATGCCCCGTGGTAAACATGTGTGGAAAGAGAGGGGGCAAAATGTTCAATTTCTTTTTGCCAATTACTGATTAAGGTAGTAGGCACAACAACAAGTGCTTTTTGTTTATCAAGTCGTTTTTCGTGTTTAAATTGTAACAAGAGCGTGATTACCTGTATGGTTTTTCCAAGTCCCATATCATCGGCTATTATGCTACCAAAACCTACATTGGCATTGTTATACAACCATTGAAAACCCCGTTTCTGATAAGGTCTTAATGTTGCATTCAACCCTTTAGGAATAGGTGTTTTATCTATTTTCAACAGTTCACGAATAGTTTCCCGGGCTTGTTCCGATATGGAGATTTTCGCTTCAAAATATTCTTCGCTTAGAGCCGCTTTCAGCAATTCTGCCGACGGAAGGGGTTTCTGCTTTTCGAGGTTGTTGAGCAGGGTTTGTATTTCGTCCTGTTCGATAAGCACATAATTTCCCTTAATCATCACCACTCCCGACATCCCTTTAACCAATCGTTTAAACTCGCTTACTGGTATGTTTTTGTCTCCTATGGCTACTTGCCATTCGAATTGTAACATTTGGTTCAGACTAAGATAACTTTTACCGTTCCGTCCATTTTTGTTTTGCCCCAGCAACATTGAAGTGCGCGGGCGGGCAAGCTCTTTTAACGTATTGGGCAATAAAACAGAAATACCCAATAGCTTTAAAGCAGGAAGGATTTTCAGTAAAATTTCTACAAATTCATCAGAGCCATAAATTAATTCGGTTTCGCCCGAAGCCGAAATAAGTATTTCGATATCCGGAAAATCACTTGCCAGAGTAGCTAATGATTGAAGCACCCCTATTTTTTCATCGGCATATTTATCTTTAATAATAAATTCTTTTAGCGCAATTGGTTGCTCCAGGCTTTTTGACCGGTTTTCGACCTTAAGTTCTACCAAAAATATTTTTTCATCCGGATCATCTCTGATTATGATAATCGGTGCAAAGGTTTTATTAGAAACATAAAACCGGCTTAGCCACTGTTGGATCGAACCGGGGATTTCGGATTCTGAAACACCTTTGAAAAACTGGGGCATCCCGTTAAAAAACATCGATTCGATCTTTTGATCTGTATCAAAGGAGCTTCTGGAAAGATTGGACGAGGCATTTAGAAAATACCCGATGAATATCGATAAAAGTGTAATGGTCTGCTCACGCTGCCCAAAAAATTTAAGTTCATTCGAAGCTTCCATTATCCGCAATAATCCATCGGGTAAAATAGATTCCAAATTCCCGAGTAAATTTTTTATTTCACTATTTCCGGTTGCGGGAATCCATCTTACTACATAGCTGCCATTTGATAATTTTAGTAATTGAGGTATATAGCCTCCGGTTTCAACTATTTTTAAACTAAAATGATAAGCCCGGTATAATGCCAATAATGAAGGGGATAATCGATCGGTATATTTGCCCGGAATGCGATTCAAAAATTGTATAAAATCAGTTAACCCACCACGATGAACCGGAAAATGCTTTTCGATATCATCCGAAAAGAGTACCGCATCAAAGTAAAAAACCTCGTGGTGCAATATAATTTCCGCATTAAGATATTTTTCTATTTCAACGGCCGAAAACTCTTTGTGATTATTCTGAAGCAAACGTTTTAAATAGCGTTCGGCAGCTTTATATTGTTTTTGCATCAGCTGAAAAAATACCCGATTATAAAAAACAGGATTCTTGTCAACTAGCATTAGCAGGGTTTCCCGTAAAGGTGGAATAAGGGATAAATCAAACGGATCTAACGATGAATCAACTGGCTTTTTGTTCAGTTTAAAAGGTATTTTTTTTAACTGTTTTGATGCAAGAGGCACGCTCAATGCTTCTTGCCCTTTTAAACCCGTTTTTTCGAGTTCATTTAAAATATCAAGCCCATGAAATTGGAAGACAAGAAAAGGATTCTTGTCAATTGCGGCTGAAAGAATATAAATTACAGATGCAAGATGTTTACATGGTACAGCCCAGTCCGGACAGGAGCAGGACATTTCAAAATCTTCCCAGGTTCGAGGAAAAACCCGGATGTAATTATCCTTTGCTATCCGATTTAGTTTTGGAGGCAATTCACGGTTTAATAGGCGTGCTAGTAAGAGCGGGTCGGTTTGAATGGCCGAAAGTAGTTTTTGTTTTTCCTCCTCCTTAAATACTGGTATTTTAATATTGATTTTGTATGGGTTACGACGACTTCCGCTAACCCGGGCTTTAATATTATTGCCATTAATTTCGAGGTTTTTTACAAAGCCCTTACGTGCATAGTTCCTGCCACGTGGCAATCTGTTTGAGTAGTCGATATGTGAAAGTGAATTAAGAAATTGATCGCCCCACCATGTTTTTCCGTAACCTGTTGCCATAACTGTGCTTAATTAAAAGCTATTAGTCATTGAGATTAAATCACCCCCAATTCTTTCCCCACTTTTATAAAAGCAGCAATGGCTTTGTCGAGGTGCTCTTTTTCATGGCCTGCAGAAATCTGTACCCTTATGCGTGCCTTTTCTTTCGGAACTACCGGAAAGAAAAATCCGATTACGTAAATGCCTTCTTCCAATAATTTATTGGCCATTTTTTGCGACAGCGCAGCATCGTAAAGCATAACAGGTACAATAGGCGAATCACCCTTAACAATATCAAAACCGGCAGCGGTCATCCTTTTTTTAAAGTAAGCGGTATTGTCCATCAGTTTATCGCGCAATGCCGTTGATTCCGAAAGTAGGTCGATCACTTTTATGGTTGCTCCCACGATCATCGGAGCTAAGGAATTTGAAAACAAATAAGGCCTGGAGCGTTGGCGTAACATATCTACAATCTCTTTTTTACCTGTTGTGTAACCCCCCATCGCTCCACCAAGGGCTTTTCCAAAAGTTCCGGTAACAATATCGATTCGGTCCATTACTCCGCAATGTTCGGGAGTTCCCCTACCGGTTTTTCCCATAAATCCGGCTGCATGGCTTTCATCCACCATTACCATGGCATCGTATTTATCAGCCAAATCGCAAATCCCGGTCAGGTCGGCCACTACGCCATCCATACTGAAAACCCCATCGGTAACAATTATTTTATTGCGGAAACCTTTGGAATTGGCTTCAATTAATTGCTCTTCGAGGCTCGTCATATTGTTGTTTTTATAACGGAAACGTCCGGCCTTGCAAAGCCTTACCCCATCGATAATGGAAGCGTGGTTTAATTCATCGCTGATAATGGCATCTTCGGCGGTTAACAAAGGTTCGAAAACCCCACCGTTGGCATCAAAAGCCGCGGCATATAAAATGGTGTCTTCAAAACCATAAAATCCAGCAACCTTTCCTTCTAAATCCTTATGAATATCCTGTGTGCCACAAATAAACCGAACCGACGACATGCCGTAACCATGCGAGTCGAGCGTATCTTTTGCCGCTTGGATTAAAGCGGGGTGCGATGACAGCCCCAGATAATTATTTGCGCAAAAGTTCATAACTGTTTCACCGGTTGAAACCTTGATTTCGGCTCCCTGCGGACTGGTGATAATGCGTTCGTGTTTGTATAATCCGGCCGATTCAATATTTTTTAATTCGACCTGTAATTGACTTTTTATTTTTCCGTACATAGCTGTTGATTTTAGGCTGCTAATTTAATATTTATTTAAATGAAAAAAGCCGCTAATGCGCGAATAAATTAGCGTATTGGCGGCTCAATCAAATTTAACTAAATAACAAGTAGATTAAAAGCTTTAAACGATGGCCAATCTTATTTTAAAACATTAAATCTTGCGGTAATTACATTGTCGTTATCATCGATAATATTGGCAATATATAATCCGTTTTCAAAATCACTGATATCGATTTTTAAATCAGTTGAAACCGAGTTATTTTCAACATTTATTACAGCGACTTTTTGTCCCGAAGCGTTGTAAAACTCAATGTATTTTACTGTAGAATTTTCTGTCATTTCAATATTAATAAAACTGCTTGCTGGATTTGGGTAAACAACAACATTCAGTTCACTTTCCAATTCTTCAACTCCTACTGTGTTGCATTCCATTTCGGCTGGCGTAAAACCGGTAGCGGTAAGTGCATCTACAAAATCTGTATAGGAACTAATAGGCCAGATATCGGCATTAAGCAATTTATTGTCTGGGCCAATCAGGCAAATGGTTGGGTAAAATGCCGGGCTGAATGCACCATTAACTACTCCCGAGCCTCCATCCCCACTGGATATCGGACAATAAGCATAATCACCGCCGTAGGTGTTTTCGTAATCGTCAACCTGGGTGTCATTATCCTGGCCCGTGTTCACACTCATGCAATAAATATCGCCTTCGTTACATCCATAAGTTTCATGCAATTGGTTAAAATGGGGTGCTGTTGCCTGGCAGGGTCCACAGGTGACAAAGAAAAAATCGATGTAAACATATTTCCCTGTTTCAGTTATTGAATAAAGGTTAACAGTCTCGCCGTGAATGGTTGTAATGGTAAAATCGTCAACGACATCACCCACATTATAACCCTGAATCTGCGCATTTATGTTTGTAAGTGCAAACATAAATGCGATTGAAAGTAAAAGTTTTTTCATAAGTAAAAGTTTTTAAATATTTGATTATTAATTGATTAAACTATTTTCAGACTGATATAAACCCCGTTAACAAACAGGAAATTACACCGGCTGAATGACATCATTAATATTACTGATTAAAGGGATTAACACATCGTTTAAAATCACATCAAAATTGTAATCCTATTCTTACTTTTATCGATTAATATGTTTTATTGAATAGGTTTGAAATTATGACCAACGGTAACAAAATAATGTCCAATAACCTACTTTTGTGTTTTGATTATTAAACTGAGTTAAAATGAGCAATCCATTATTAATAAACTGGAATACACCTTTTGATACCCCTCCATTTTCAGCCATCGAAAACAAGCACTTTTTACCTGCGATAAAAGAAGCGATTAGGTCTGCTAAAAAAGAGGTTGAAACCATCAAATCGAATAAAGACAAACCAACCTTTAAAAATACTATAGAAACGCTTGAAACATCTGGAAAAATGCTTGACCGGATTTCGAGCATCTTTTTTAACCTGCATTCGGCTGAATCTGATGACGAATTGCGTAACCTGGCACAGGAAATATCACCACTCCTGACCAAATACGGAAACGATATTTTGCTTGATGAAACATTATTTAAAAAAGTAAAATATGTGAATGACCATACTGACTTTAAATCTCTTACGCCTGAACAACAAATGCTGCTTGAGAAAAGCTACAAGGGCTTTGTAAGAAATGGTGCTTTACTCAATAAAGCGGATAAGAAAAAACTTCGTGAAATCGATGAAAACATGAGTAAAATAAAACTCGATTTCGGGAATCATGTTTTAGCTGAAACCCAGCGTTACGAAAAACACATTACCGACGAAGCACTGTTAACAGGATTGCCTGAATATGCAAAAACTGCAGCGGCTGAGGAAGCTAAAAAGAAGAAAAAATCCGGATGGATATTTACCCTTGATTACCCGAGTTATGCCCCATTGATAAAATATGCAGAAAATAGGGAATTGCGCAAAGAACTTTACCAGGCTTTCAATTCAAAGGCTTTTAAAGGTGATGAACTGGATAATAATAAAATCGTTTTGGAAATCGCACGATTGCGCAACCGAAGGGCGAAGCTTTTGGGATATAAATCGCATGCGAATTTTACGCTCGAAGAACGTATGGCTAAAACCCCGAAAAAGGTTAAGGCATTTTTAGCTGATTTGCTCGAAAAAGCAAAACCCGTAGCAGAAAAAGAAATGAGACTTTTAAAAGATTTCGCAAAAGAACAAGGAGCAGATTTTCAATTGCAGGGTTACGATACTTCACTTTTTTCCGAGAAGTTGAAACAATCGTTATTTAATATTGACGATGAGGCTTTAAAGCCCTATTTCAAGCTCGAAAATGTATTGGAAGGTGCTTTTGAAACAGCAGGGTTACTTTATGGACTTTCATTTACAGAACGATATGATATCGATAAGTATCATGATGAGATAAAAACTTTTGAAGTAAAGGATAGGGAAGGAGACCACCTGGCGGTTTTTTATGCTGATTTTTTTCCGCGAACAGGAAAACGCGCCGGTGCTTGGATGACCTCGTTCAGCGATCAATATGTTGTAGATGGAAAGGACCACCGCCCTCAAATTTCAATCGTTTGTAATTTTAACCGATCGACCAAAACAACCCCGTCGTTGCTAACGTTTAATGAAGTTACCACGCTTTTTCATGAGTTTGGACATGCCCTGCACGGCATGTTATCACGGACCATTTACCCTTCGTTAAGCGGTACACATGTTTATTGGGATTTTGTTGAACTTCCGTCACAGATTATGGAAAACTGGTGTTTCGAAAAAGAGAGTCTCGACCGTTTTGCCAAACATTACAAAACCGGCGAATTAATACCAAAAAAATTAATCGAAGGCATTAAAAAAAGTGCAAATTTTATGGAAGCAACAGCTACCATGCGCCAATTGAGTTTTGGATTATTGGACATGGCCTGGCACGCGGAAGAAGATGAAAAGGCCTTTACAGATGTTGTTAAAACCGAAAACAAATCCATCGATTCAACCCGACTGCTCCCTAAAATAGAAGGAACAAATATTTCCTGTCAGTTTTCCCATATCTTTCAAGGAGGGTATTCATCCGGCTATTACAGCTATAAATGGGCAGAAGTATTAGATGCCGATGCGTTTGAATTTTTTAAGGAAAATGGGGTTTATAATCCGGAAATCGCTTCAAAGTTTCAAAAACTGCTGCAATCCGGGGGGACTAAAGACCCTATGGAATTGTATATTGAATTTCGGGGAAAAGAACCGGATGCTGGTGCTTTATTGAAGCGGGCTGGGATATTGCAATAGTGAAACAGCATTCAGCTGCTCCCCGATCATGCGCCACTGTAACCCATGTTACTTACTAAGCCACAATAGAGCTTTATATTTGACCCACCACAATAACAAGTATATACCACTTAAACACACCTTAATTATGAAAGTAGAACAGATTTATACCGGATGCCTTGCAGAGGCAGCTTATTACATTGAGTCGAATGGAGAAGCTATTATAATCGATCCGTTGCGTGATACCCACCCTTATTTGGACAGGTTAAACGAAGATAGAGCAAAACTAAAATACATTTTTATTACGCACTTCCACGCCGATTTTGTGTCGGGCCATCTCGATTTACACGAAGCAACCGGTGCACCAATTGTGTTTGGACCATCTGCAAAAGCAGGATTCGATTTACATGAAGGAAAAGACGGAGAGGAGTTCAAAATTGGCGACATTACCTTAACCCTGATGCATACCCCGGGGCATACCATGGAGTCGTCGTCGTTTGTATTAACCGATGAAAATGGAAAGCAACGCTACCTTTTTTCAGGTGATGCCTTGTTTATTGGTGATGTTGGCCGGCCCGATCTGGCTGTAAAATCAGACCTTACACAACAGGACCTTGCCGGTCATTTATATGATTCGCTGCGAAACAAAATCATGAAATTACCGGACGATATTATTGTTTATCCAAATCATGGTGCGGGTTCGGCTTGCGGAAAATTAATGAGCGAAGAAACATTCGATACATTGGGCCATCAGAAAGAAGTGAACTATGCGCTTCAGGACATGACTAAAGAAGAATTTGTGGAAAAAGTTTTGGACGGACTGGCTCCACCCCCGCAATACTTCCCGAAAAATGCGATGATGAATAAAAATGGCTATGATTTAATGGATGATGTGCTTGATCATTCGCGTCATGCACTTGATCCGGAACATGCCGAACGCCTTATGAAAGATGGTGCATTGATTCTTGATACCCGTGAACATACCGAGTTTCAAAAAGCATATATCCCTGGTTCGGTGAACATTGGCCTTGATGGAAATTTTGCCCCTTGGGTAGGAACACTTATTACCGACCTCGACCGGCCTATTATATTGGTAGCTGATGAAGAACGGGTTGATGAGGCCATTATCCGCTTATCGCGGGTGGGTTATGATAATACAGTTGGATATATAGCCGGGGGGGTTAAGTCCTGGGTTGACCATGGGTATCCGGCAGAAAAAATTGAAGCGATTTCCCCATACATGCTCGATAAAAAATGGAAAGAAGAGGAGAAACTGAATATTATCGATACAAGAAGAAAATCTGAATACGAATCAGAACATATCGAAGGCAGTGGAATATTAACGCTCGACACAATTGAACAGCATCTGGATGAACTTGACAAAGAAAACACGTATTACCTGTATTGTTTGACCGGTTACCGCTCTGCTTCGTTGATATCGATTTTAAGGAAATTTGGGTATAATAACCTGATAAATGTTGAGGGTGGAATGGAAGCATTAAAAGAGACCGATGTTCCTTTTAGTGAATATGTTTGCCCCACAACATTGTTATAGTAAAAGTGGTTTTTTTAGTGCACATTTCTATGTGCATGGTGTTTCAGTGGTAAGAAAGAGGCGTATCCTTTATGGGCGCCTCTTTTTTGTAAGTATAATGGTCAAAAATAGTTGGCAAAATCTCTGTAACAATTTGATATTATGTCAAATACACTAAGTTTATTGAATGTTATTTCAATAATTTTTTTGTAGATGAAAAATTCAAAAAACCCGCTGTTGTCCTTATCCATTGGATTTAAACAACTTCATACAGTTGTTAACCCGGATTATTCATGGGTTTTTCGTCATGAGAGCCTAAAGAACAATAAAATCAGGTGCTCACGGAATATTTTATCCACATCAATAGCCGTAGCTATTGAGAGGACGGAAATATGAGTAAGTGCATGATTTTGAAGTTATTTTGGTTCGTAATACCAGCCTGCCGGCAGGCAGGGATTAACTTATGAATAATCCGGGTTAAACCAAAGCTTAAATACACCGGGAATACAGTTGCTTGAATATTCTTTTGATAAGACTAAACCTTAGCAGAAAATAAGTGTTTATAATGCAAAAACCGTGATTTAAGACAACCCCGAAATCACACCGTCATCGTCAATATCGATATTTTCAGCAGCAGGGGTTGCAGGTAGCCCGGGCATCCGCAGCATATTTCCTGTAATCGGAATAATAAATCCGGCACCTGCCGCAAATTCAAATTCACGGACATTCAACCTAAAATGGTCGGGGCGGCCGAGTAGTTTATCATTGTCTGAAAGCGATTTCTGTGTTTTGGCAATACAAACCGGCATATTTCCCATGCCCAGCTCGTTGATTCGTTTCAATTGCCTTTTGGCCTTTAACGAAAATTCCACATCATCGGCACCATAAATATGGGTGGCAACTGCCGTAATTTTATTTTCAATCGTATCGTTCCAATCATAAGCCGGCTTGTACCTGGTATCACAGCTTGCAACAGATTCAACCACAGCTTTTGCCAGGTCCAGGGTTCCTTCCCCGCCTTTCTCCCATCCTTCCGAAACCTCAGCGCGTTCGCCCAAGGCCTCAACGTGTTTTTTAATCAGGTTTACTTCGGCATCGGTGTCGGTAATAAATTTGTTGATTGCAACAACAACCGGCAGTCCGAAACCCTGCATGTTTTCGATGTGTTTGTCCAGGTTGGTAAGCCCTTTTCCAAGTGCTTCAACATTTTCGGTGGTTAATTCTTTAAGGCTAACTCCACCATGATATTTTAATGCCCTTACCGTTGCAACAATCACTACGGTTTTTGGTGAAAGGCCCGAATACCCACATTTTATATCAAGAAATTTTTCAGCACCCAAATCAGCTCCAAACCCGGCTTCTGTAATTACATAGTCCGAAAGGCTTAACCCTGTTTTGGTAGCGATAACCGAATTGGTTCCCTGTGCGATATTTGCAAACGGTCCACCGTGAATAATCGCCGGATTTCCCTCTAATGTCTGTACTAAATTGGGTTTAATGGCATCTTTTAACAAGGCAGCCATTGCGCCCTGTGCATTCAAGTCCCGGGCATACACTGCTTTACCTGCAAACGTGTCGCCGATATAAATATTGGCTATCTTTTTCTTTAAATCGGCAAAATCTTCAGCTAAACATAAAATGGCCATAATTTCCGAAGCAGCCGTAATATTAAATCCGGTTTGTGCAGGAACCCCACCGGCTTTTCCGCCAAGGCCCGAAATAATGTTCCGCAGCGAACGGTCGTTCATATCCATTACCCTTTTCCAGGTTACTGTCCTTGGGTCGATCCCCAGGTTTCTATCTGTTTTGGTTTGTACATTGTTGTCGATCAAAGCCGAAAGCAAGTTGTTCGATTTTTCAATGGCCGAAAAATCACCGGTAAAATGCAGGTTAATATCTTCCATCGGAACCACTTGCGAATACCCACCACCGGCAGCACCACCTTTAATGCCGAAAACCGGTCCTAAAGAAGGTTCGCGAATCACTACGGTTGTGTTAGCTCCAATGCGGTTCATCCCTTCGGTCAAACCAATAGAAACCGTTGTTTTCCCTTCTCCCGAGGGGGTAGGTGTTATAGCCGTAACCAAGACCAGGTTATGCTCTGCTATTTTCTTTTCGTCAATTAAATCCAATTGTAATTTGGCCTTGTATTTTCCATACATTTCCAAATCATCCTCTTTTAAATTCAATTTACCTGCTATGGTTTTTATGTGTTCCAGCTTTGCAGCTTGTGCAATATCAATATCCGACTTTGGCATAATTTTATTTTTTATTTTTTACTACTAACTAGCGCCTTAAAATTTTGAGAATGCAAAAGTACAAAATGTTAAGGGAAGTGATAAATCTTTTCCCGGCTGCTTTAGCTGCCGGTTAGAACCGAAATCAAATGAAGGCTTCAGCCACATTTAACCCTATTAACCCTCCGATTTATTATCAAAATATTAAATTCGCATCCTAATTATTAGTGGATAATGGAATACGATTTCAGAAAGATTGAAGATAAGTGGCAAAAGTACTGGAAAGACCACAAAACCTATAAGGTTGAGGAAGTTGCTGACAAACCAAAATATTATGTATTGGACATGTTTCCTTATCCATCCGGTGCAGGACTACATGTTGGCCATCCGTTGGGCTACATCGCATCTGATATTTTCGCGCGTTATAAAAGGTTAAAGGGCTTTAATGTATTGCACCCGATGGGGTACGACAGTTTCGGATTACCGGCAGAACAATACGCAATACAAACCGGTCAACACCCGGCCATTACCACCGAAAACAATATTGCACGTTATCGCGAACAGCTCGATAAGCTCGGCTTTTCATTTGACTGGAGTCGCGAAGTTCGGACTTCAGATCCGAAATATTATCGCTGGACCGAGTGGATTTGGAAGCAGCTATATAATTCGTGGTATAATAAAAATGCCGATAAGGCAGAGCCGATTGAAACGCTTGTTGCTTTATTCCAAAAAGAAGGTAACAGCAAAATAAACGCAGCTACGGGTCAGGAGGAGATATTTACAGCTGTGCAATGGAATAACATGTCGGAAACTGAAAAGCAGGAAATCTTGTTGAATTACCGACTGACCTATTTAAGCGACACTGTTGTTAATTGGTGCGAAGCGCTGGGAACCGTGCTGGCCAACGATGAAATCAAAGATGGCCGATCCGAAAGAGGCGGTCATCCGGTAGTACAGAAAAAAATGCGGCAATGGAGCATGCGCATTACCGCTTATGCTGAGCGATTATTGAATGGATTGGACAACATCGATTGGACGGATTCACTCAAGGAAATCCAACGCAACTGGATAGGCCGGTCTGAAGGGGCCTCAATGCTATTTAACGTTTTTGGAACCGATAAAAAAATCAAGGTTTTTACCACCCGGCCGGATACCATTTTTGGAGTTTCATTTATGGTATTGGCTCCGGAACATGAATTGGTTGATGAAATTACCACAGATAAATTCCTGAAAAATGTTGACCAATACAAGATAAGTGCAGCAGCCCGGTCGGAGCGCGACCGCATGAGCGATGTAAAAACCATTACAGGACAATTCACTGGGGCGTATGCAATACATCCGTTTACCGGGGTGAAAATTCCGATTTGGATTGGCGATTACGTATTGGCTTCGTACGGTACAGGAGCGGTAATGTCGGTGCCGTCAGGCGACCAACGCGATTGGGATTTCGCTAAACATTTCAACATTGATATCCCCAATATTTTTAAAGATAATGATATTGAAGCAGGTGCAAACGCTGAGAAATCAGCTATTTTAGAAAATTCCGGGTTTCTATCGGGAATTAATGTTCCGGATGCTACCAAAATGGTGATTGAAAAATTAGAGGAAAAAGGAATTGGGAAAGGAAAAATAAATTTCCGTTTGCGCGATGCGGTTTTCTCAAGACAACGCTATTGGGGAGAACCGTTTCCGGTTTACTACAAAAACGACATGCCCTATTTACTCGGTGATGTTGATTTGCCTTTGGAATTGCCCCAGGTTGATAAATATTTGCCTACCGAAGAAGGAGAGCCACCACTGGCAAGGGCAAGGAAAGAAGATTGGCCGGTGTTTAAAGGCGAAAGGATGGAGTACAACACCATGCCCGGTTGGGCAGGGTCGGCCTGGTACTTTTTACGCTACATGGATGCAGATAATGAAAAAGAGTTTGTTAACCGCCAAAAGGCGGATTACTGGCAAGCAGTTGATTTATATATC
>Ga0164313_10001246_pt1 | contig 22422 bp, 24 predicted proteins | sample GuaBasSedimGuay4_FD_113735 | JGI IMG/M metagenome (GOLD analysis project Ga0164313, IMG submission 113735) | Subseafloor sediment microbial communities from Guaymas Basin, Gulf of California, Mexico - Guay4, Core 4569-4, 0-3 cm | ecosystem: Environmental > Aquatic > Marine > Hydrothermal vents... | reverse complement strand
GTGGTTGATGGTATTCCAGTTATGGAATATGATTATTCATTGATACAAAAGATTCCTCCAGGCGAAGTGAGTAGTTTTGAAATCATTAAAAGTGCAAAAAACTTTGTAAATCTTTTAACGACAGTTGTTCCTGATATTTCTATTGAGGAACTAAATAGAAATATGAACGGTAATGTAATAGCAATCTATACGAAGTCAGGTAAAGGACTTCATGGCGTTCAAAGATCCGTTGGAATTGTGAGTGCTACCGTTCCGGTATTTTCACCACGACAGGAATTTTACGCTCCTAAATATAAAAGTTTAACAAATGATGATTGGATAAAACCGGATTTAAGGGCACTTGTACATTGGAAACCTGATTTAGAAATTGATACCTCGGGCTATGTTTCCGAAACATTTTATAATGCAGATAATACAGGAGAAATGCTTGTAATTGTTGAAGCTATCTCAGAAACAGGAGCTATTGGATACAAAGAACTCGTGTATGAGGTCGTAAAAAATAATAGGAATACGAAGGAGTGATTAAAAAAAACTTCTAAACTACTGAGGGGTTTACTTTAAGTCAAGCCCTCAGTAGTTCTATTTTGTTGTATTTCCTTTTAAAAAATCAGTAAATACTTGATCAACAGGCTCCCATAATTCAATTTTGTTTCCCTCCGGGTCTAAAATATGAACAAACTTACCGTAATCAAAAGCTTCAATTTCATCTACTACCGTAACATCATTATTTTTAAGTTCTTCCACCAGTCGTGCAATATTATCAACCCTATAGTTGATCATAAACTCTTTTTTGGAAGGCTCAAAATATTTAGTGTCCTTTGCAAAAGGACTCCATTGTAAATAATTGATCTCCCCCGGATCATTAGCATTTCTAAATTCAAATGGTGAGCCAAAGGCATCAACTACAAGTCCAAGATTTTCATGATACCATTTTTTTATTTTTTCAGGATCATCACTCTTAAAAAATATACCACCGATGCCGGTTACTTTTTTCATCACTATTCCTTTGAAATCGCTTTTATTTGTGCATTAATAGTCACTTCACTCCAGGTTTTACTAATGCCATCTGCAGCTTTGTGTTTGTCGTAACAAACTACATTTAGAGACTCTATTGCATATTGCGCTTGCCAGGTGTCAAGATCCATTGTTGCATTCACTTCAATCTCATCACCTTTAACTTCATATGTAAAAGGTAAATCGTTTGTAAGACCATTCATAGTTAAACTGATCTTTCCCTTTCCGTTTTCTTCAGCATGGAATTTTCCGGTAAGTTTTAAAGTATTTTTCATCACTCCAAAAAAGTATTCCTTCAATTTCCAGTCACGAATACTATCTTTACTATAAATGCTGGAAACGGGAATTTCAAATTCCAAGCCATCTAAAATACCAATTACACTTGCCGATGCCCTGTCATTTTTAATTTTGACTTCCTCAAAAACACCTTTAACGGGAATCTTATCAGTTGTCTTATATGCTGTCCAATTTAGAACAGTATTTTCAAGGTCGATAGAATAATTAAGATCAAATTTATTTTGTAAAGGCTCGGTTTTTTTATCTTTACACGAAATTGCCATAAGCATTAATATAACTGTGGAATAAAGAATTATTTTTTTCATAAATTGTAATTTATTAGGATTTTTTAGCTTATTTTTTCGTTGGTGTATTTTTCAACAAGCTCTATATACTTTTGTTTTGCTTCTTCAATTGAAATATTATTTATTTGAAAATAGGCATTTAATTTAAAGGCGTTTCGAACCTGGCTGTTACCTGATGGATTTTCAAAGGAATCTTTGCTTGTAGCATGTTTGTAATAGGCATAGAATCGCAACATTACATCTGATGGAAGCTTCTTGGTCATCTTAGATGCAATATCATAAGCTTTGATAAATTTTCGATCTAAATCCGTCATTATTAACTACTCGCAATAATCGTTTCTCCTCCTTTAGTTTTCTGATGAAGCTGGACTTCAACTTTCATATCCAAAGGTACGAAAATATCTATTCGAGAGCCAAACTTAATAAATCCGGCATCCCCTCCCTGAATCACGGTTTGTCCAACTTTTGCGTAGTTAACAATTCTTCTTGCAACTGCGCCTGCTATTTGCCGGTATAAAATTTCGCCTAACTTAGGGTTTTCAATCACTATAGTTGTACGTTCATTTTCTTCAGAAGATTTTGGATGCCAAGCAACAAAATATTTTCCAGGATGATATTTGCTGTATTTTACATTTCCGCCAATGGGATACCTCGTCACATGAACATTTAATGGCGACATAAAAATTGATATTTGTCTTTTTTTGTCTTTGAAGTATTCTTTTTCAACTACTTCCTCTATAACTACAATCTTGCCGTCTGCAGGTGCAATAATGTGATTATCGTTGATAATAGTATTTCGATTGGGGTTCCTGAAAAATTGAAGTATAAGAATAAAGAGGATCAAAACTAAAATCATTAGTCCCTTTTGCAACCAATAATTGAGTACGTAATTATCGATTAAAAAGATCGATAATACTAAAATTGCCGCAGCATAAAATATGATTTTAAAACCTTCTTTATGAAACATTTAGGTAGTTAAAAATAAATAAATATAAATAAACGGTACTGCAAAAATAATACTGTCCAATCTGTCTAAAAAACCACCGTGTCCCGGGATTAAATTACTACTGTCTTTTACACCGGCTTGGCGTTTAAACATCGATTCTATCAAATCACCTAACACTCCAAAGACACTTACAATGATCGCCATTGAAAACCATTGTATGGGTTGTACACCCTCACAAAACTTTGATATAAAATAACCAGCGATAAAGGTGAATATGAAACCTCCTAAAAATCCTTCTACGGTCTTGTTTGGTGATACACGTTCAATTAATTTAGTTTTGCCAAAATTTTTACCTATAATAAATGCAAATATATCGTTGCTCCATATTAGAATAAATATACCTAAAATTATGGAACTGTCAAAAGTTTTGTCCATTGTAAAATAAGGCAATTTTATGAGCAAAGAAAATGGTATGATTAGATAGATCAATGACAGGAATATCCTGCCAAGGTATTGAATAGCTATTTTTCTTGAAGAGATCAGGGCAGAAATCAATGTAAAAAAAAGAAAAAATGCCAAAACGGAAACATTTAATTTATGCAACATATTCTCCTCAATAGAGATGATATTCTGATTGGACAAAACTGCTAGTGAATAAAATGTAACCGCTAGGATATAGGGGTAAAGACTTTTTAACTCAATTATTCTTAAAAATTCATAAATACATATAATTAAGAAAACAAAAAACAAAATATAAAAATAGATAGGTCCAAGAATGGAAGAAAGAACTACCGCGGCAACATATATTAAACCGAATAGTATTCGTTTCGTTATATTGTTCATGAAATTATAAATCTTCTAATAAAAGCAAATATAGGGTTTTCGAATTGGTATTCCCATAGGTCATAAAATCCGTTTCCGTTTTATTAGGAATAAAGTCCTTAACAGAACTTATAATCGTAGCTTCATTTTTTTCTGATCTATTTCTAATACCGGATATTCCCTCTCGGGTATCTTGAACAAGCTGGCTTGTTTTAGCAAAAACAATAAAATTATTAGAAAATTCATGCAATTTTTTATCATACAATTGTTTAGATGAAAACATGATGCTGCCATCATTAGCAATTAATGATTCGCAACAAGTAAAAAAGGGCAAGTTAGATTTTAGTTTTCCTGTATTCTCAATTTCAATTTTGGCAAGGATGTCAATCATTTTATCTTCAAAACAAACCATTTCGTCCCAATCATTTTCATGTAAGATATGCTCTAAATTAGATTCGGTTTCATTCAAATCAGCACAGTATAAAAATTTCCCACCTTTTTGGATAAATTTTTTCACAAATTTTTGGTCGATAGAGACATCGTCCGATGGACCCAGGAAATCATTTTCTTCAGGTGAAATTTCAGCCTTCTTTTTGAAAATTTTATTAAAAAAACTCATAATCAAAATGTATTGTCCAAATGTACAAAAACACTTTAATTATTCCGACGAATCTTTAGAAATTTCGTCTTTTAAATTTTCTTTTTCTTTAACCTTTTTACTTTTTTTACTTGCCTCTTCTAATTCATGAGAATTGAAAGGCCTTTCCCCAAAAATATTTTTCAAATCATTTTCAAAAATAACTTCCTTGTCAATTAAAATATTTGCTAATTCCGTAAGTTTTGTTTTGTTCTTTTTTAAAATATCAATCGCACGTTCATATTGTATTTTTATAATTTTTGAAATTTCTTCATCAATAATTTGAGCTGTCCGTTCACTATAAGGTTTTGTGAAGGTATAATCACTTTGGCCACTGGAGTCGTAATAAGTTATATTTCCAATTTTTTCACTCAAACCATATACACTAACAATTGCTCGGGCCTGACGGGTTACCTTTTCCAAATCGTTTAATGCACCGGTTGATATTCTATCAAACATAACTTTTTCGGCTGCTCTACCTCCTAAAGTAGCACACATCTCATCCAGCATTTGTTCGGTTTCAACAATTTGGCGTTCCTCCGGCAAGTACCATGCCGCACCCAAGGATTTTCCTCTCGGAACTATGGTTACTTTTACCAATGGTGCCGCATGTTCTAACATCCAGCTAACAGTGGCATGGCCAGCTTCATGATAGGCAATGGTTTTTCTCTCTTTATCAGAAATAATCTTATTTTTCTTTTCTAAACCGCCAACAATTCTATCAACTGCCGCTAAAAAGTCAACGTGATGTACACTTTTTTTGCTACTACGAGCGGCTATCAATGCTGCTTCATTACAAACATTAGCAATATCAGCCCCGGAGAATCCCGGAGTTTGTTTTGATAAAAAATCTATATCCACATCTTTTGCCAGCTTAAGAGGTTTTATATGAACTTTGAAGATATCCTTTCTTTCATTTTTATCAGGTAGGTCCACATAAATTTGTCGGTCAAATCTTCCGGCACGCATCAATGCTTTATCCAATACATCGGCACGATTCGTGGCAGCAATTACGATAACATTGGTGTCAGTTCCAAAACCATCCATTTCGGTAAGCAACTGATTTAAGGTATTTTCTCTTTCATCATTTCCTCCTGTAATATTATTCCTTCCTCTGGACCGTCCAATTGCATCAATTTCATCAATAAAGATGATTGAAGGAGATTTTTGAGCTGCTTGTTTAAAGAGATCCCGCACCCTGGATGCTCCAACTCCAACAAACATTTCAACAAAATCAGATCCCGAAAGCGAAAAGAATGGTACTTCTGCTTCTCCCGCTACAGCTTTTGCCAGTAATGTTTTACCAGTTCCCGGAGGACCTACTAATATTGCCCCTTTTGGAATTTTACCCCCTAAGGCAGTATATTTATCCGGGTTTTTTAAAAAATCTACAATTTCCTGTACTTCTTCTTTGGCTCCTTCTAACCCCGCTACATCCTTAAATGACGTTTTTACCGCAGTATTTTGATCAAATATCTTAGCCTTGGATTTTCCAATATTAAATATTTGCCCACCGGCACCACCTCCGCCACCTCCAGACATACGTCGCATGAAAAATATCCATAAAGCAATGATAAAAATAAAGGGTAACCAAACCAGAAATGAATCTAAAAAGCTCGTTCTTGTTACATTGTCCTTATCAAAGTCCAATGAAAATTCAATTTTTGATTTTTTTAATTCGGACTCAAAATTTTGCAAATCGCCAAAATCGTATACGTACATCGCCGAACCAGGATTAAAAAAAGATGAGTTCTTACGTTTTTTATGAACATCTCTATCTAGTGCTTCCGGTTTAATGTATAATTGTGCAACATCACTATTAACAACAACAATTTTTTCAATGTCGTTATTGTTTAAAATAGATTCGAATTCATTTTCTGTTAATTTACTGGAAGATATATCTGAATTTCCTAATAACTGGTATCCAATGAGCAGTGCGAAAATAATACCATAAATCCAGTAAAAATTAAACTTAAAGTTAAACTGTTTTAGTGGATTATTATTTTTTTCCTTTTTGTTGGTGTTCTCTTTTTTCATCAATTTGTTTAAATATTATTGCTTAATAAGCATTTTCAATGTTCGTAATTTTGGCATCACCCCATAGCCCTTCTAAATTATAAAACTCACGTACATGTTTTTGAAAAACATGTACAACAACGTTTACGTAATCAATTAATATCCATTCAGCATTAGGCTCGCCCTCCACATGCCATGGTTTGTCCTGGAGGCTTTTGCTTACTTTTTTTTGAATAGAACCTGAAATTGCGCTTACCTGAGTATTTGAATTTCCTTCACAAATAATAAAATAATCACAAACAGTATTTTCAATTTCTCTTAAATCAAGGATGGTTATGTTTTCACCTTTTACATCTTCAATCCCCATGATCACTTCGGTGATTAATTGATCTGTGCTTACAGTTTTTAAAGTCATTAATTTTATTAAAAATTTCTTGCAAATGTATCACATTTTTATCATTTTAGATGTTCAATACTCGCAATTATCCATATGTATTTATTCAAACTTAATGCCACAACTTCCACAAACACATATCTCAGACAACTATCGAAAATAATTGAAACCAGGAATTGGACGGTTGTGACGGCAGAATTTCAATCTCTTGGTCGGGGGCTTACTAGAACAGAATGGGTATCAGAGGAAGGTAAGAATCTATTATGTAGTATTTTAATTAAATTTGATAAATTAAAAATAGCGAATAGTTTTTACCTGAGTTGTGCAATTTCTATCGGTGTTTATAATGCCATAAGTAAGTTTAATTTACCTTATTTAAGTGTAAAATGGCCAAACGACATTATGTCAGGGTCATGTAAATTAGGAGGAATTCTGATAGAGAACAGTTTAAAGAATGAGCATATTTATCAAACCATTGTTGGCTTAGGATTAAATATTAATCAAGATAGTTTTCCCGTCAATTTGCCTAATGCAATTTCAATGAAACAAATCAAAAAAGAAAATTTTAGCAGAGATGAAATATTAATAAAGATTGTGGATGAAATAAAAGAATCCATCAACCTTTTAAATTGTCATGAATTCGACATTTTGCATAAGAAATACGAGAACATATTATTTAAAAAAGGAGAGGTTCAAATGTTTGAAGATATAAACAAAAATCAGTTTTCGGGTAAAATAATTGGGGTAAACAGGAATGGAATGTTAAAAGTTGAAAATGAGAAAAAAAACTTGGAATATTACGATCACAAACAAATTAAATTTTTATAATATCATTTTGATCCAATATTCTTTATTAATGTGTCAATAAATTTTTGAAGAGGACCTTTGACCATCATGGCCATCATTGCATTGAATTTGCCGTCAAAAAATAGTTGCACATCACTTGAGTCGTCAGAAACATCCTCTATATCAGCTGTCAATGTAAATGGAAATTTATCGCTGGCCGAACTCAAAACTACTTTGTTGTTGGATTTTTTTTCAAGTAGATTTAGCCTTATTTCAGGCATTCCTTTCAAGGCAAACAAAAATGAATCATCTGACGCTTCAAATTTATCAATATTTTCAGGCATAATATCCTTGAAATTCTCCGCCTTCGACAGGAAATTAAAAATTTCTTCTTTGGATTTTTGAACGGTAACTTTTGGACTTTCTAAGTTCATTTAGCTTCAATTTTCAGTTTTTGTAAAATTCCATTCACTTGGATTTTTGCGCCAATCATTTAATGTGTTTCTGTATTTTTCATTTATATAATGAGAATCCATGGCTTGTTCCAATAAAGATTCATAATTACTCAATGTAGTAAGCTCTACATTTGCTTTTTTAAAATTTTTTTCAGCAACTTCAAAGCCGTAATTAAATATGGCAACCATACCTTTTACAGTGGTATCAACATCTCTTAGCGCCTTAACTGCGTTTAAACTACTTTTTCCGGTACTGATAAGGTCTTCAACCACCACCACATTTTGACTCTTGTCTAAATGTCCTTCAATTTGATTTTTTCTTCCGTGCTTTTTGGGTTCTGGCCTGATATAAATAAAGGGTACGCCTAATTCCTGCGCCACTAAAACCCCGATTGCTATTGCCCCGGTCGCCACTCCGGCAATGACATCCGGTTTTCCGTATTTATCAGTAATTATTTTCACCAAATGTTCACGAATATAATTTCTTATAGGTACATAAGATAGCGTAACCCTATTGTCACAATAAATAGGAGCATTCCATCCAGAAGCCCAAGTAAATGGATCGTCCGGTTGCAGTTTTATCGCTTTTATCGATAAAAGCAATTCGGCTGTTTTTTTTGCAGTATTTTTGTCAAAAATCATATTGCAAATGTATACAATTTTTAGCCATGATGTTCCAATTTATTTGACAGATAATCTTACAAATAGATCTGATATTAATTTTTTTCGATTTGATGAGAATTCAATCAGTTCGGTCCTAAGAATGACGAACTCCGAAGAATTAGATGCGATATTTCTATATCATTCTGATTTAAAAGAATTATGGAAAAAATTTAAAGAATTTTTTAAAATTGAAAGGGCTGCAGGTGGGCTTGTTAAGAATGATCATGGTGACAACCTGTTTATTTTCAGACTGAATAAATGGGATTTGCCAAAGGGAAAAATTGAAAAGGGCGAATCAAAAAAAGAAGCAGCAATCAGAGAAGTTAAAGAGGAATGTGGTTTGAGTGATCTAACTATTGAAAAAAAACTACAAAAAACATATCATATTTTTCAAAGAGATGGACGGGATACCTTAAAAATCACTCAGTGGTATTTGATGAAAACTGATTTTTATGGAACTTTGGTTCCACAAATTGAAGAGGATATTACGGAAGTTGTTTTTAAGAATAGTGTAAATACTAAAAAGGCTCTTGAGAATACTTATGGTAATATAAAATTGTTATTTCATCATTAACAAAATAATTAAGGAACATTAATTGGAATGGCGTACTTTTGCCAATTCTTAAAATTTAACCATGGAAAAATTTATACGCAAGAGAGTTACAAATGCAAGGAATGATATTTTTTCAGGAATAACGGTGGCCTTGGCTCTTGTACCTGAAGCTGTAGCCTTTGCGTTTGTGGCTGGTGTTGATCCATTGGTGGGTTTGTATGCAGCCTTTATGGTTGGAATAATCACTTCAATATTCGGAGGTCGACCAGGCATGATTTCAGGGGCTACAGGAGCTTTGGCAGTGGTTATGGTTTCACTTGTTTCTGAAGGAAATGCCAGGGGATCTGTAGATGAAAATCTTGGCTTGTATTACCTTTTTGCAACAGTAATATTAATGGGCTTTATTCAGATAATGGCGGGTGTTCTAAAATTGGGAAAATTCGTTAGATTAATTCCTCATCCTGTAATGATGGGATTTGTAAATGGATTGGCGATCGTTATTTTTATCTCTCAATTAGGTATGTTTCCAAAAGAACACGATGCTAATTTTTGGTTTATGATGGCTTTGGTTGCCCTCACAATGTTAATTATGTGGGGTTTGCCTAAAATAAGGTCATTATCAAAATTTCCGGAGGCATTGGTGGCAATATTAGTAGTATCGGCAATTGTAATATTTGGAGGACTCGATGTTGCTACGGTAGGTTCGTTTATTAAAGACGGTGGAGGAGAAGGCCTGAAAGGAGGGTTACCTGTATTACATTTAGAGACCTTTTCAAAAATTCCGATGAACTTTGAAACATTTAAATTTATTGGACCCTACGCTATAATATTAGCAGCTATTGGTTTGATAGAATCTTTAATGACCCTGAACTTAATTGATGAGTTGACCGAGACTCGCGGTAATGGAAACCGGGAGTGCGTTGCTCAGGGAAGCGCAAATATGGTTACCGGCTTATTCGGAGGAATGGGTGGTTGTGCCATGATAGGACAGTCCATTATAAATATAAAGGGTGGAGGTAGAACAAGGCTATCCGGTATCATTGCAGCGCTAACATTACTTGGATTTATATTATTTGCTTCCGGTTTGATCGAACAGGTGCCTATAGCCGCTTTGGTAGGGGTGATGTTTATGGTAGTAATAGGAACTTTTGCCTGGAGTAGTTTTAGGATCATCAACAAAATTCCGCGAACTGATCTTTTTGTATTGATCTTAGTATCGTCATTAACTGTAATTTTTGATCTGGCAATTGCTGTTGTTTCGGGAGTTATTGTCAGCGCATTGGTTTTTGCATGGGAAAGTGCCAAACGTATCCGGGCAAGAAAACGAATGAAAGCCGATGGTACTAAAATTTATGAAATTTGGGGGCCTCTGTTTTTTGGTTCAATAGCCGATTTCAATGATAAGTTCGATGTAAAAAATGATCCTCAAAGTGTGGAAATAGATTTTATAGAATCACGAGTGAGTGATCACTCAGCTTTTGAAGCGATCCTGAATCTGGTTAAAAAATATGAAGCTGCCGGAAAAACAATTCATCTAAAGCATTTAAGTCAGGATTGTAAAGAATTACTTTTTAAAGCAGATGAAAAATTTCACGAAGTGATCATTGAGGCAATTGATGACCCTCGTTATCATTTAGCGGAAGATCCTGAAAAGTTTGAAAAAGGACTTTTTGAATATGACCATTAGATTGGTGCTTTTTTCCTAATTATTTTTCAAGAACTGCGGGAGGAACTAAAAGCGAAACATCACCATTGTTTCTGATAATATCTCTAACTATACTCGAACTTATATAAGAATTGTCTGCACTTGTCAGTAAAAAAACAGTTTCAATATCAGAAAGTTTTCGATTGGTTTGTGCAATTGCTTTTTCAAATTCAAAATCCGCAGGATTTCTGAGGCCTCGTAAAATATAATCGCTCCCTACTTTTTTACAATAGTCAATCGTTAATCCCTGATAAGTGTCTATTTTTATTTTTGAATTGTTTACAAAGGTTTTTTCTATAAATTTCCTTCGTTCTTCAATAGTGAACATATATTTTTTTTCGGCATTGGTTCCAATTGCAATTATAATTTCATCAAATAAAGGAATGGCTCTATTGATAATATCTGCATGTCCCAATGTCAGAGGGTCAAAGGATCCGGGAAAAACTGCTCTATTCATTTTTTAGAACTAAATAATGAGATTATCTCGATTTATGATTTAATTATATATCAAAAATAGCAATTAATTGCAAACCAAAGTATTCTATGGCAATTTAGCATGTCATTTTAACGACATTTCTATCGCATTACCAAATAATTCTATCAAACTAATTCCTGCCATATTAGCTTGCTGAGGCAATAAACTTTGAGATGTTAATCCGGGGACAGTGTTCATTTCCAATAGGTGGGGCTCTCCATCAATTAAGATATATTCACTTCTTGAAAACCCACTCATCCTCAAAACTTCATATACTCTTTTTGCCACGTCATTGATGCGTTGCTCCTCTTTTTCCGACAACTTTGCCGGTGTAATTCCCTCAGATTTCCCCTTATATTTAGCCTCATAATCAAAGAAATCATTATCGGTAGTAATTTCAGTTATCGGTAAAACTTTAATTTCATTATTATATGTAATTACTCCAACAGATACTTCCCTTCCATCCAAAAACGATTCAATAATAATTTCATCATCCTCTTTCAAAGACAATTTAATGGCATCTTTCAAATGTTCAATTTTATGCACTTTTGAAATTCCAAAACTACTACCCGCCCTGTTTGCCTTAACAAAACATGGCAATCCAACTTTTTCAACGATCTCCTCTTCATTAATTGAATCTCCGTCATTTAAATAATAGGCGTTGGCAGTTTTAATTCCATAAGCTTTTACCACACTCAAACAATCTCTTTTATTAAAAGTCAAGGCCATTTGATAGGAGGGTGCTGACGTATGGGGTATGCCTAATAATTCAAGATAAGATAAAATGACACCATCTTCGCCCGGATGTCCATGTATAGCATTAAATACAGCATCAAATTTAATTTTATAGCCATTAATGTTGGTAGTGAAATCTGCCATATTGATGGGATGCTCTATTTCATTTTCATCCAAATGAATCCATTTTTCTTTTAAAATAAGAACTCGATATCTATTATATTTGGTTTTGTCAAGCGAATTATAAACAACATTTCCGCTTTTTAAAGAAATCTCAACTTCCGAGGAATAGCCGCCCATAATAATGGCAATATTTTTTTTCATTTTATATCTTGATGTATTCTTACAAACTTACAAAAAAGAACTTGTATTGCCTGCCTGCATTTATTAATGATATCAATTTTTAAAGTATATTTGAAAAATAATAAAGTAGGATGAAAATATTGAAATATATAAAGAGCAAAGAGTTTTTAAGAACTATTATTTTTATGATCGTTGTGGTGATTATTATGTTTTTTGGTCTTTCCAAATGGATGCACTATTATACAAAACACGATCAGAAAATTGCAGTACCCAACCTGGAAAAATTATCAACGTCTGAAGCGGAAAAAATTCTTTCTGACACAAACCTCACCTTTTATGTTCTTGATTCTGCATCTTTCAACCCCAAATTCCCACCTAAATCAGTGATAAGCCAAAACCCCTCTGCCGGAGATTTTGTAAAAGAAAAAAGAAAAATATATTTAACGCTCAATCCATCTACTTATAGAAAAATTACCGTACCAAAGGTAATAGGTCTTACAAAAAGGCAAGTTGTCATACAATTAAAATCAACAGGATTTAAAATAGGTAAAGAATTGTATATTAAAGATTTAGGACTTGATGTTGTAAGGAGTTTAGAGGTAAATAAAAGAAAAATAAAACCTGGAGATAAATTGCCAAAAAACACAACTATCGATTTGATCTTGGGTGATGGATTGCAAAAAAGAGACAGTCTAAATACTAAAGTTTATAAATAGGCCTTTGATGATGAACGAAAATGCAGGTGATATAATAAACGATGAGCTTTATGAACACTATAATTTTACTGCTAGCGTAGGTCAGGAGCCACTTCGCGTTGATAAATATTTAATGAATTTTATTGAGAATGCCACTCGTAATAAAATTCAACAAGCCATAAAAGCGGGTGACGTTTTAGTAAATGACGCAGTGGTTAAATCGAATCATAAAGTTAAGCCTCTTGATGTTGTTCGCGTTGTTCTGGCGCATCCACCTCATGAGAATTTATTGGTTGCTGAAGATATAGCTATTGATATAGTTTATGAAGATGATGAAGTAATTGTTGTTAATAAGCCGGCAGGATTGGTGGTACACCCGGGACATGGAAATTATAGCGGTACTTTAGTGAATGGACTGATATACCATTTTGAAAACTTACCAAAGAACAGTAATGATCGCCCAGGCCTTGTGCATCGAATAGATAAAGATACAAGTGGTTTATTGGTTGTTGCAAAGACTGAATTCGCTATGGCGAATTTAGCCAAACAGTTTTTTGATAGAAGCACACAAAGATTATATCTCGCTTTGGTGTGGGGAAATATGGAAGATGAAGAAGGCATTATTGAAGGAAATATCGGTAGAAGTTTTAAAAACCGATTGCAGATGGATGTTTTTCCTGAAGGGGATTTTGGTAAGCATGCAGTGACGCGTTATAAGGTGATCGAAAGATTTAGCTATGTAACCTTAGTACAATGTAAGTTAGAAACCGGTAGAACTCATCAAATAAGGGCACACTTTAAGCATATTGGACATCCTTTATTTAATGATGAGAGATATGGGGGAAATAGAATTTTAAAAGGAACAACTTTCACCAAGTATAAGCAATTCGTTGAAAATTGTTTTAAGATCTTACCACGTCAGGCATTACATGCCAAAACCTTAGGTTTTACTCATCCAAAAACAAAAAAGTATATGAGTTTTGATTCTGAGTTACCGGAAGATATGCAAATGTGTATTGAAAAATGGCGTAATTATTCGTTAAACCAGAGGGAATAATTATTAGTAAGACCCATTGGCTTGGTAAATATTTCTTACTGAAAAAAGATAATATTCAGCTCATTACCTGTTCAAATTTTGAGTTAATCAATAAGCTGTAATTATATTCAAAACTCTTGTTATTAGGAGTTGATTTTACTCATTGTTTTATTTGGACATAAGAAAAGCCCTTGTTTTTATCACCCAAAACTGTAACCTTTATTTTGTAATTACCGATTTTTTCATATTGAATTTTTTTAGGAAAATCGTGCTTGTCATTTTCAAATGAAAAGTATGCTGTGATGTCATTATTTAATCTGAACTGAATTGGTTTTCCGTCATTTTGATTTAGAACTGTTGCTTCGTATATAATTTGATTGTCAATTTTTTTTAAAGATAAAGTTTCTGATATCATTTTTTTATCATTGTCAAGAGTGTATGAATGTCCAATAAGTTCATTTTCATTATTTTTTTTCCAAACTTCATATTGTTCCTTATCTTCTATTTTCCATGTGCCAATTAAAAAATCTAATTCTGATTTTTTATTTTCACAGTGAACGAGCAAAAGAATTATCAGGCAAATCGATGCTGTCACTTTCATATTTTATATTTTTTCATTTTTCAATGACTTATAATATCCGGATATGGTTAGTTTCAATGGATTTCATTATCAGATAAGCGAATTTAGCTTTTTCAGACCTAAGCATCAAGTTAAACTGTTCAATAGTTAGTGAGTTGTTTCGATTTGTACTATCATTTTGAAGAAGATGAAGTAATAAATATTATTTATTTTAAAATAAAATTATAGTATGGGAATATCCTTTTAATCTATTCGGATGGTACTATTTTTACTACCAATGAAAATTGAAGAACTCATAATTTATACAAATAATTTGGATGAACAATTGGATTTCTATGTTCATGTTTTAGAATTGCAGCTCTTGAAAAGAACATCACAAAGTGGCAGTTTGAAAATTGGCTCCAGTATCTTAACATTTAAATTCAAAGAATTTATTCAGCCTTATCATTTTGCGTTCAATATTCCGTCAAATGGGGTAGAAGATGCACTAAATTGGTTAAAAGACAGGGTGGGGATACTACGTTTTGAGGGTAAGGAGATTGCTAATTTTGAATCATGGAATGCAAAAGCGTTCTATTTTTATGATAAAGATTTTAATATCGTCGAATTTATTTCTCGAAAGAATATAAAAGCTTATAATGAGGATAAATTTTCATCCAGTTCGATTTTGAATCTTAGTGAAATCGGATTGGTAACAACTGAATTAGAAAAGACATATCGTAAATTAGATCGAATACAAAAAATTGACGTTTTTGATGGTAACTTCGAAAGATTCTGTGCTGTTGGAAATGATGAGGGAATGTTTATATTGGTCAATCCTCTGAAAAAAAAATGGTTTCCAACAGATGATGAAGCATATGTATCTGATTTTAGAATAAAGGGTGATTTTAATTTTGAGTTTGTAAATGGAGAAATTAATGAAATAACTTAAATTTGTGTTCACAGAAAACTAGAATATGAAAATAATTATATCACCGGCCAAGTCTTTGAATTTTGACACGTTATCGACTATAAATGAATCTACACAGCCTGTTTTTTTACCACGAGCAGAAAGGTTGAATAAAATTTTAAAAAAGAAATCCGCCAGAGTACTGTCGAAATTAATGTCCATTTCTGATAATTTGGGTAGATTAAATTATGAACGAAATCAGGAATGGAAATTGCCTTTCACAGCGCAAAACGCGAAACAAGCTATATTTGCCTTCACGGGAGAGGTATATAGAGGATTAGATGTTAATACAATTCCCAAAGAAAAAATGGCACAGTTACAAGATAAATTGAGAATTTTGTCCGGTCAATATGGTTTGCTTAAACCCCTGGACCTAATGCAGGCTTATCGTCTGGAAATGAGTACAAAATTAAAGATTGGTAAATGGAATAATTTGTACCAGTTTTGGGGCAATACCATTACCGAAGAATTGAACAAAGAGATGTCCACGGATGAATTATTCATAAATCTGGCAAGTAATGAGTATTATAAGGTTATTAAACCAAAAGAATTGAAAGTGCCAATAATTACACCAATATTTAAGGATTATAAAAATGGAGAGTATAAAACTATTATGACCTTTGCCAAATTGGCCCGAGGGCAAATGGTACGATATATAATTGAAAATGATATTAATACTATAGATGGCATAAAAGGTTTTAACGTTGGGGGTTATGGTTTTGATGATAATTTGTCTTCGGAAAATGAATTGGTATTTACGAGATAATTTTTATAATAATTGTCAAAATGAACAAAGGATTTGTTGATAGTAAAGAATTTAATGGGATTGATTTCCTGCAACAAAGTAAACTGGAATTTGCCGATTATGAATACTGTACATTTATCAATTGCAACTTTTCTACTTTAGACCTATCAGATATTAGTTTCGGCGAATGTGAGTTTGAAGGCTGTAATTTAAGTAATGTGCAATTGAACAATACAACGCTAAGGGAAATCAAATTTAAAAACTGTAAGATGCTTGGCGTGCAATTCGATAAATGTAATACTCTGTTGTTCTCAATCGATTTTGATACTTGTCAACTGAATTTATCTTCTTTCTATAAGTTAGAATTGAAGAACACTAAATTTAGTGATTGCAGTTTACAAGAAGTCGATTTTACCGAATCAGATTTGACAAATATGAACTTTGTAAATTGTGATTTGAGTCGGGCATTTTTTGAAAATACAGTTTTAAGGAAGGCTGATTTTCGGACAGCTTATAATTATTCTATTGATCCCGAGCTTAATCAAATTGTAAAGGCAAAGTTTTCATTATCTGAGGTGAAAGGATTGCTTGACAAGTTTGATATTGAGATTCTTTAATAATTTACCTGATATATTGTACAGGGATACTCATATTATTGTTTCTGCTCACCCCAATAATTTGGAATACATTCCCGTTTTTGAGATCCTTTTTGCTTAGTTCTATAAACTTATTTCCTGTTAATTCAATAATTTTTGATTGTTTGCTTAAATCGACCATCTCATTAGCTTTGAATTGATAAACTAAAAATTTAATTGCCTCTTTTTCCTTATTTTCTGGTAAGAACTCCCAACTTAATTTGAATATTTTATTTTTTTCTTTTGTGAAATTCACATTAGAAACGGCTTCGGGAATGAACTTTTGATTGTGATCTGTCGATGGAGGAAGTACTATATCAGAATAGTAACTCTTTTTTAAAAGTTCATTAATTCCGAGTGGGTTTTTCAAAAAACTTTTAGCGCTAAAATATGCTGAGCCGTTTATATTAGAAACAGATCTGTTGAAATCGATCTGTTTCTCTATTTCAGTTTTGTTTTGCTTCTTCCAGGCCTTACTTTTCGTGCTGCCCATCCGATACATGGCGTGACCTATATATAAGTTTGTGTCATAATTATTCTCTGACCACCATGTAGCCACTTTTATATAATCGGCCTTTTTAAATCCTATATGCCAATAATCTTGGGGCAAGACATAGTCCAACCAATTGTTTTTTAGCCAAAATAGAACATCAGCATACAGGTCGTCATAATTTGTTTGTCCCGCCTGGGTGTCTGAGCCTTTAGGATCAACACTTTTGTTTCGCCAAACTCCAAACGGACTAATTCCAAATTGTACCCACGGCTTGATTGTTTTGATAGTAGTATATAACTCCTCAATAATTATATTGACATTATTTCTTCTCCAGTCATCAACATTCTTAGGGTAAAACTTTCCTCCAAATTCTTTAAAAGCAATCTCATCGGGAAATTTCTCTTTTGCAATTTTATAGGGATAAAAATAATCATCAAAATGTATTGCGTCTATATCATAATTTTGAACAATATCAGCAACAATATTATTGGTATACTTTCTGACTTCCGGTATTCCTGGATTGAAATATTTATTCTTGCCATAGTTAATAAACCATTCCGGTTTTTCATAGGTTAAAGCAAAAGGATTGGATTGAAATTTTTTGTAATTTATAATTGCCCGATAGGGATTTAACCAGGCATGAAATTCCATACCACGTTTATGTGTCTCAGAAATTATAAACGCCAATGGATCGTAATACGGTGCGGGAGCCTTATCATTTTTCCCGTTTAAATAAGGAGACCATGGCTCGTATTTTGAATTGTAAAAAGCATCAGCAGAAGGCCTTATTTGAAATATAATGACATTGAAATTCAAATCTTCAAATAGATCTAATAGTTCGATAATTTCTTTTTTTTGTTGCTCTGTACTCAAAGTTTTGGAGCTAGGCCAATCTATATTATCCTTTGTGGCAATCCAAACCCCTCTGAATTCTCTATCCATATTTTGTTGGGAAAAAGTAATCTGTGATAATAAGAAGAGAATTAGGGCTAATAAATTTTTCATTTTACTAAAATTGAAATCTTTTTTATGATTAACGGGAAAAAGAGGTTTTAAGTGCGCCATCTGAACAACAAAGTTAGTTAAACATTAGTATTTTATTTACTTTGATGATAGTGAAATACGATGCATAGTTACTCAAACAGGTTAAGAAATGGCCTTATTTCTGCCACTCTGTCATTTTAAAAAAGACATTTCTGCCAAAACAAATGAAATGAAGTAATGGCATAATGATTGACATTATATTTTCGGAAATTGAAATTAAATTAATTAAAAAATATAAAATTATGAGTAAAATAATAGGAATAGATTTAGGAACAACAAACTCATGCGTATCTGTAATGGAAGGTAATGAGCCGGTTGTAATTCCTAATGCTGAAGGAAAAAGAACTACTCCTTCTATTGTTGCTTTTGTTGAAGATGGTGAACGTAAAGTTGGTGACCCTGCCAAACGTCAGGCTGTAACTAATCCAACCAAAACCATATATTCTATCAAAAGGTTTATGGGAAATAAATTTTCTGAATGTAAAATAGAAGTAGGAAGAGTGCCTTATAAAATGGTCAAAGGAGATAACGATACGCCAAGAGTGGATATCGATGGAAGATTATATACTCCTCAAGAGATTTCAGCGATGATATTACAAAAAATGAAAAAAACCGCTGAGGATTATTTAGGGCATGAAGTAAAAGAAGCTGTGGTTACCGTACCGGCTTATTTTAATGATGCCCAACGTCAGGCAACTAAAGAAGCCGGTGAAATAGCAGGTCTAAAAGTTAGCCGTATTATTAACGAGCCAACAGCAGCAGCTTTAGCTTACGGATTAGACAAATCTGGTCATGATAAAAAGATAGCAGTTTATGATTTAGGTGGAGGTACTTTTGATATTTCTATCTTGGAAATTGGTGATGGTGTATTTGAGGTATTATCAACAAATGGAGATACACATTTAGGTGGTGATGATTTTGATCAGGTTATCATCGACTGGTTAGCTGATGAGTTCAATAAAGAAGAAAATATTGATTTGCGAAAAGATCCGATGGCTTTGCAAAGATTAAAAGAAGCTGCGGAAAAAGCTAAGATTGAATTGTCTTCAAGTTCAAAAACAGAGATCAATTTACCTTATGTTACAGCTACAGCTTCAGGACCAAAACACTTGGTAAGGACTTTAACAAGAGCTCAGTTCGAAAAGCTTGCTGATTCACTGATCAAGCGTTCAATGTCTCCTGTAGCAAAAGCTTTAAAAGATGCAGATTTATCTAAATCTGATATTGATGAGGTTCTTTTAGTAGGAGGTTCAACACGGATGCCTAGAATTCAGGAAGAAGTTGAAAAATTCTTTGGAAAAAAACCTTCAAAAGGAGTGAATCCTGATGAGGTAGTGGCAATTGGTGCTGCGATCCAAGGAGGTGTTTTAACCGGTGATGTAAAAGATGTATTATTATTAGATGTTACACCCCTTTCTTTAGGTATTGAAACTATGGGTAATGTAATGACTACGCTGATAGAAGCGAATACTACAATTCCTACGAAAAAATCCCAGGTATTTTCAACTGCTTCCGATAACCAGCCATCTGTAGAGATTCATGTTATGCAAGGTGAAAGAGCAATGGCTGCGGATAATAATACGATAGGTAGATTCCATTTAGATGGAATTCCACCATCTCGAAGAGGAGTTCCTCAAATTGAGGTAACTTTTGATATCGATGCCAATGGAATTATCCATGTTACGGCTAAAGATAAAGGTACCGGTAAGGAACACAATATTCGTATTGAGGCCTCGTCTGGTTTATCTGAAGAAGATATCAAAAAAATGAAAGCAGATGCAGAGGCTAATGCTGAAGCAGATAAAACAGCCAAAGAAACTGCAGAGAAAATCAATGGCGCTGATTCTATGATCTTCCAGACTGAGAGTCAATTAAAAGAGTTTGGAGAAAAATTATCTGCAGATAAAAAAGAGCCAATTGAAGCTGCATTGGAAGAGTTGAAAAAAGCACACGAATCTAAGGACATTGCACAAATTGATACGGCAATGGAAAAGATCAACGAAGCTTGGAAAGCTGCTTCTGAAGAAATGTATAAAGCACAGGCAGATGAACAAGGTGGCGCAGAAGGTGCTCAACCGGGAGCCGATGCAGGAGCTGAAGCTTCACAGGAAGGTGATGATGTACAAGATGTGGATTTTGAAGAGGTAAATGAAGAAGAGGAGAAAAAGTAATTTAAATTCTCTGATTGAATAGCAAAACCGTCAAGTTTTCTTGGCGGTTTTTTTATGACTAAAGTATATTAATCATGTGCCATTTTAGAAGCTTGTGAGGTTGTATAATATTTTACGAGCATATTTGGTACTTCCCACTCAGGAATATTTCCTTCGCTTAAATATTTCAAATAATTTTTTGTCACTTCACCAAAATGTTCTTCATGACCAATTTTATATTTTTGCGGAATATTAATGATCCAGGTAGTGTCACTTATCTTACGAAGTTCTATCCCCGGATAATTTATAGAAATTTTTGATTCAATTTCATTTTTTAATTTGTCTTCAAATTCAGATATAGCTGAATTTGATTTTATAGTTATGTATAATTTTGGCTTATAACTTTCCTCTTTTCCTTGTTTTATGATCAAATCACATTTAGTGCCTCGCATAATGCTATAATGTGTATCTCCTGTTCCTTCCGGAGCTTCATAATTCCATGTTACCGATGTTTTGGCATATTTCCCCCTTATTTTATAGGTAATAGAACCATTGCAATATATTTGAAGTTTGTCACCTTTAACATCTTTTTTGAGAAATTCAGGAAAGGAATTTGAACCGGTCACCCTTCTGAATTGGTCTAAAGTTAAAATCGTTTTCCAGTGCTTGACATCGACTATCTCAATATCTGATTTATTTAGTATCTGGTTTGGGAATGCCTCCCATTGTACCAGATCAACCAAATGTGTTGAAACATCATTTAAGCCTTCACCTCTTTGTTTGGTATCAAAAAACCATTCCGGTCTTTTCAATGGTCTACCCGATACATATTTAAAAAAGTGATGTACACTTTCTTTAGTAATGGCAGGGTCTTCTTTAGTGCCTTCCGTCAATTCACCAAATACTTCCGGAGTCATAGAAAGTTCTCTTTGTAATATCGTATTAATTTCAAAACGCTCAGTCATAATATCATAAACCAGCAAACCCTTTTGTTTTGCTATTTCGAATACCTCTTCTAACAAGGCATAATCTTTCGAACTTATAACCATAGGTTTATCCGAAAATACATTTATTCCAGCATCCACAGCAGCCTTAATATATCCCATTTTTAGGTTATTCCTACCAGAAACCATCATTACATTCCCTGGTTTATCAGCAATCATTTTTTTGAGATAGTCCTCTCCTATATATACTTTTTCCACCCATTCTGTAGGATTTTCGTCACGTGTATTGTATCTGTCAATACGACTGAGATGGTCCGTAATGTCTTCCCCTTCCGGCCCATAAACATACACCGTATCATTTACCTGATCATACATAGATTTTTGAACAAGGCCGGCATGAAAATGACCAGGATCCAGGGTCATTATAATTACTTCACTTTTCATCTCCTTTGCGCTTTTATTTGTTATAGTTGGCTCTTGTTTGTCAGTTTTATTTCCACATGATGTCAAAATAAAACTAAATGCTATTGCTGTATATTTTATTAATTTCATTCATTTAGTATTAAATTCCTTTTATATTGTTTACCCCATAAGGTGATCTTTGTGATCGGGACAACATGGCATTTGCTTCGTCATCATTAGTAAATCTCTCCGTATCAGGATTCCATAATAATTTTCTTTCCAGCTTCATAGATATGTATGTAATCAAACAAACGCTGCAGGCACGATGACCAATCTCTACCGGTGATATTGGCTCTTTTCTGCTTTCAATACATTCCAACCAATTTCCGTGCTGTTCATTGCTTTTATAAAGATGAATTTCATTGGCTCCAATTTCAGAGGTGAGTATTTTAGGGTCGCTGGCATCCAGAGCCTTAGCGCTTTTCGATTTAGAAACAGGATCGGAGGCCGTTGCAGAATAACTTCCTCTGGAAACAAATATCCAACCATCGGTTCCGATATATTTGATGCCATTAGTGTAACCCCCACTTGTATACATTGTTATTCCATTTGCATATTTTGCTTTTGCCATAAAATCTCCGTGAACATCCCAAACTCCGGAATT
>Ga0164313_10001245_pt1 | contig 22429 bp, 17 predicted proteins | sample GuaBasSedimGuay4_FD_113735 | JGI IMG/M metagenome (GOLD analysis project Ga0164313, IMG submission 113735) | Subseafloor sediment microbial communities from Guaymas Basin, Gulf of California, Mexico - Guay4, Core 4569-4, 0-3 cm | ecosystem: Environmental > Aquatic > Marine > Hydrothermal vents... | reverse complement strand
TTCCAATCTTCATCAAATACAAGTGTGAGTTCGTCAGCATCTTCGTTCTCAAAACTAGCAAGAGCTTCTTCCACATCATCATTGAATTTTTCGAGAATAACCATTGCTCCTTCGCCATCAATATTGAAATCATTTGTTTTGACCCATCCCTCAATTTCTGATCTGAGTTCATGTACCTGATCATTTATTAATTCTATCGATTCAAGTGTACAATCTGCTCCGTCAAATTCAAGATATTCTTCAAGTAGTTCTTTGAGACTTTCAACAAAAGACTGTGGGAATGAAACATCTTCTGAATCTTCGGAATGTTCAGTTGTTGAATCCTCCAACATGAACACCTCATCCTCCAGTTCGGAATTATGTTTCTGAAGACGTTCAAGATTACTTTTCATCTCGCTATTTAAATCTGACAGCTTCTGAACTTCGTTCAATGAACGTTCATAATTGTGCTGCTGCTGCTCGTTCTGTCTCTTCAAAACCTTTATTTCTTGCTGGAATAGATTATCCCTCCTATTACTTTCTAACTCTTCCATGCGGTATTCATGTTCCATTTCCAACCTACGAAACTCGAGTAAATGAGAAACGTCTTCACCGTTATTTGCCCCTTCTGATATTTCAATCCGTAATTCCGCCAATTCTCTTTTCAATTCATCTAACTTTTCCTGGTCAGGTGAAAAAACAGAATCCGAATTATTTTCTGAATTATCCTGAGCATATAAAATCCAATTATATACCGTTGTTTTACCCACTCCTAATTCATCAGCTATTTGTTGGTAAGAAAGTCCCTGCTTTTTGAGTTCGAGAGCTTTCGCTTTTAAATCTTTGTTTGACATATTTGTATATTTTAATTATTTAAGATTTTTCTTATTAATGTCGTTAAGTTGTTTGTTTTTCATATTTAATTCATTATAAGCATGTTCAGAAAAGAACTTGCTGGTATATAACTTGTTTACACCCTGTTAGAATTATTACAACTAATACCTTAACTCCTTTTCTAACTATTTTACTTCCGGTTATCCTGTTAATGTAAAACAGTTGATATACAGCATAAATTAAAACACTTAATAACATCACTACTTATTTAAAAAGGATTATTGTTATTCTCTTGTTCAACTTGGGGCAATTCCTTTTTAATAACAGACCATACCCATCTGGTTTTGCCTTGCTGAGTACGTTGCCATTTTTCATACCCAAGTTTGGTAAGTGCTTCTCCCAGCTTTTTAGGTGATATCCTAGAACGAGTAAATTTTTCAATATGGGCTTGTATTATAGCACTTTGTAAATAATCTGATGCTGCTTCCCTTTCATCAGGTTTCTCAAAATATTCAAGTATCAACTGCTCTTCAGTACTCACAACCTGGAAAGCTTGATTATGTTTATGAAGGACTTCTATTTCTTTATGATCAAACCAATAGTGGAATTCCTCTCTGTAAAGTTGTAGAGCCTGTGCATAAACAAGGTCAATATTTATCGTCTTTGCGTCATTAATATTAATTTCTATTGCCTCAAACGGTAGAAACCGCCTTGAACCTGTTGGATCAGTTAAAAAGTCATTCCCGTTAACGGAAGCCATAAAACTGGCTGTGTGTGGATATTCAGTTATATAAATATCATAGGGACGGCGATACTTAACAGAAGGGGTTGTAATTAAATTTTTCAACTCGTTTTCATCTCGTTTGTTCAATTGCCGTAATTGATCGTCAATATTTATTAGAAAATACTCTGCAATGTAGGTTAGGCTGTCTTTATTTTGAGGATCTAATTTTCCAGTGAAGAGATATTGGGTTAAACCCTTAGGACATAGATTATCGAGCCATGTGGTTTTAAAGGCACCTTGCTTTCCTGTGATAACAAGGCAGGTATGATTTTGACAACCTGAATTATTGAGCACGTTTGCAACTACGGCCACCAGCCACTTTTTTAAATAGTTATACCAGATTTCAGGATTTTCTGCTGTTACTGTGTTTGCTAGCTCTTTAATGTGATCCATTTCCGGGTTCCATGCAGGTAAATCGTTTAAATATTGCTGGATCGGATGAACCATTTTGGCAAAATCGCTCTCTAGGATACTTTTAATATTCTGTACAGATGTGTTCAGACCATTTTGATTCAGTTCCCTTCGTAATGAATTCAGAACATACTTGTCAATCGGGTGGAATGCCTGTTCTTCACTAATCTTGCGATATTCAGGTTGTTGCTTAATGATATTGTACCGAACATCGTACCGACCGGAAAGGAATTCTTCAATTTGCTGGTTTTTAGTATCGTTGAAAGATTTGCTTTCATCATTATTGTTTATTTGTGTGGATAATTCGGCACTTGAATTATCATTTTTATTTCGAGCTTCCCGATAATTTCTTTTATTGTTCAGGAATGATCCAAGTGTTTCTTCCAGCAATAAATCATTAATATCCTTACCTTCGGGTAAGTTAAGCCTGACAATTCGTTTAATCTTAATTTTTGAATTGGCAATTAGTTCGGAATAATACTTTGCACAAGTATTTCCGGCATCGTCATTATCGAAAGCAATAACCACCTCTTTATCTTGGATATACTTTACGAGTTTATCGGAATGTTTAATGAGGTTGCTGGTAGTAAAAATGGATAGAGAAGAATACTTTATAAGAGATAGGCTGTCAATAATACCTTCCGTTAAGAAAACACGTTCCCTTTCCTGATCATACAAAACATCATAAATAGGGTCAAAACCGGAATATTTACTCATTCGGGCTTTTGTTTCTCCATTTAGTGGTTCAATAAGTCTTCGGTTTAGTACGTTCTGTTCGCTGTCAATAAAAACTACTGCATTTTGAAAGGAATCATAGTAATATGCATTATTAGGAAGGTCATCTACATTAATTTTTCGAGAATTGAGAAAAGTGCTCGCTTTTTCTTTTGGATTATTGCGTATTGCTTTTATCTGTGATTTAATTGTTACAGTCTTATAATCATCCTTAGGAAATGTAGTCACATAGCTTTCCCCTACCGAATAAGTTAACCCTTTGATAATTTCGATGGCTTTCTTAAAATCACAAACCTCGTTATCCATCACAACTGCAAAACAGTCACGTGCATCACTTGCGTCACCAAAATCTTTTAAATACCAGACTCCTTTATATAAACGCAACTTAGCAGATGGAGTTTTTTCGTCTCTAATCTTAAAGAATTTCCCGGAAGGGTCAGCCTGCGGGTAATATTGATGTATAGCCTGTAACTGGAGGTCCTGGTTGGCAATGATATCTTCTTTATTTATCATTGTCCCTTGTTTTCCTTTTAATATCTGTAATTATATCTGATTTACGCCAGTATACTCTTGAACCTTTGCGGAAAGGTTTGGGAATGATGTTGTGTTTTTCCCAATCTCGTAATGTTACATAGGACACATCATAGATTTCAGCTACCTCTTTTCGAGAAAGGAGTTCTTCTATCGGTGATTCCTTCTTTTGATGTAGATTTCTTAACGACTCATGAATCGTTTTTTCAACTGACACTTGAATTAACTCATTTAGTTCAGTTGAACTCAATTGAATGATAATTAGCTTGTCTTTTGCCATTTTAATCTAATTTGTTGGTTCTGTTCAAATCAGATCAAATATTATTCTAATGACTAAAAAACCAAGGGATCTAAATCAAATATTCAGCAACTTCTCAATCAAAATCTAAGCAAAAGAATGTCATGCTGTCAGATAAGCAAAATTTCAACTTTTAAGCAACTTTCTGACATATCAGTATTTATGTCAGTGTTGGTAAGTACAGGTTTATCTCAATTTGTTAGGAAATAAATCATTATCAATATTAAAACTTATTAACGTAACCTATTTCCTTTAGACGTTTCTCTATCTCCATAAAAATACTGATGAATATTTGACCTATTAATAGATTTGAAAGTTTTAGACTTGCTATTCCAATATTGTAAGTTTTCACAAATCCAATTGATCATGTCTTTATCGCTTGCTACTGATATTTTTTTTGAGCTATGGTAATGATGAAATAAATCGATGATGGTGCTTGAAGGCTTTTTAATCCTAATAAATCCATCTACTTTTTTGCCATCCAATGCACTTGTCAAGGACAAAATTTCAATACTCTCATCAATAAACGGTTTAAGTTTATTTAAAATTAAACTTTTAATTATTTCATCATTAATTTTTATTGTAATTGTTTTTTCTGCGCCTTCCAATTTATTACGATTAAACGCAGCCTCTTCTTCAATTTCACTAATTCCAGAGACCTGTTCCCTATTTGATGTAACTATATTAGCTTTTTTATTATTCTGTTTTTTCAAAAACTCTTTATTATTAATTAATTCAGGCATATTAACATTATAATAATCTTGCAATACATTAATTATTCTAATATTGCGTTCGAGGAATAATTGATTTTGTTTGGGATCCCTCATGTTTTCTATCTTATTCAAGATAGATTTCTTAACAATTAATGTAACAAAACTGTTAAACGCATCTACCTGATTATCTTTTAATTTTAATTTCTCGAATATGGTTTGAGCAACATATTCATTTATATTAATTATTTCTAAATCGCTATGTTCACTTTCTTGACTAATTAATTCTATGACTTCTTCGCTGAGAATTAACGAAATAAATCGTAGAGTTGCGTGTTTGTTAATCTTTAACATTTGATCAACGTAAAACTTAAAACCAAGTTCTTTGCATTCTTCACTTATTTCTTGCCAGTATTCATTCATGATTAGTTTTCATTTATCCATTTTATTAACGTATTTAATAACAATAAAAACATAATATCCCATCACAAAAATAAGATGATATGCTAATAATAAATTAGACAAAATTATATAAACATAATTAAGGAAAATATATCAAATCTAAGTTTAAATAACAAGAACAAACAGTTTGTTGAAAAGAGGAAAAGGTATTTGTATCTTGATACAGTTTTAATGGATTAATAAAGACAGAAAAGTATTTTAAAAGTTGAAGCAAAGGAAATTATCAAGATAAGAAATTGAAAAGTAAAGACTAGTTAAATATTAATCTGTAGATATTTGTCACCTCATTTGTCACCCCAAATAAAAAACCCTCTGATAATCAGAGGGTTTAAATTGCGTTTGGCGGTCTGGACGGGACTCGAACCCGCGACCCCCTGCGTGACAGGCAGGTATTCTAACCAAACTGAACTACCAGACCAATTCTAATTAAGAACTCCCCCAAAAAGGGAGTGCAAATATACTGGCTTTTTACTAATCTGCAAAAAAAATAAAAAAAATCTTTTTTTACTGATTCGACATTGTCAAATTCCTTTGTGAAAATACCTTATTTGCTCAATTTTAAGTATTTAAATTTTGTTTAATCTTAAATGCTTTTTCTATTCTTCTTAGAATTGGCCAGGTGTGGTAACGTAATTTAGCTGATATTGGTAACCTCCAGGTTAATCCTTCCTTATAAGCAGATTGACAAGGATCACATTTACCACAAGGTTTACCTTTTCTTGTTGGTGAATGACAAAACCATGTTAAATTAATTACATCATCAAAACCATTTTTCTGACTTTCACAAATTTTATTCAACTTAGTGTAATCAAATAATGGAAACTTAAAGTGTCCAAAAACGTTTGAGATATCTTTATCCTTAACCACCTTGTTTAGGGTATAATAAGACCCATATTGTGTTTCAATTAATTGAATATCATTACCTATTATATTTCTAATAACTAGATCTTCAGAATTTAATGTCATTTCAAGACTAATTTCAACATTATCTAAACTTTCTTCTGCACAATATCTTGCCAACCACTCATATTGGATTCCAAATTTATGCATTTCATTTATCCTATAATAACTTTCTGTAATTCCCTTATTTCTATTAATATCGTTTTTTTCCTTGAAAATAGTAGGCAGCAATAATTCATTAATCTTAGGCTTTTTTTTAAGTAACAATTCTTTAATTTTATTCATGGTGACTAATTCAAGTAAGGTAGATTTCCTACTAGTATCAATTATATAAAAAGGTTGAACCTTAACATCATGGAGAAGCACCAATTGGACTAAGCGAAACGTAGAATCCAAACCACCCGTCCAGAATAAATTAAAAGTTTCAACTTGTTTTCCTTTACTCATCATTTTTTAGTCAAAAAAAGATAAAGTAATCATTATTTCAGAAGAATTAAATCATTTAGTTTCATATTTATCGGCTAATTGTATTCATTTAGTGAACGGTTTCGCAATTTTTTTTAGAGTTGGCCAAGTATGATAACGCAATTTAGCATTAAAGGGTAAACGCCATTTTAATCCTTCGCGGTAAACAGTTTGGCAGGGGTGGCATTTGCCACATGGTTTATCTTTTTTAGTTGGGTTATGACAAAACCAGGTCAGTTTCATTACATCATCAAAACCTGAATCTTTACTAGATTCAAACATATCCAGCTTGGTAAAATCAAATACCGGAAATTTAAAGTTGCCATAAATACTATAAATATCCTTTTCCTTAGCTCTATTGTTTAGTTTATAATAAATTCCATATTCTGTTTCAAATTTATCCAAATCATCACCCATTAATTTTCGTGTGCGGTTGTCTTCATCAAATATGGCAGTTTCGTTACTAATTTCCATGTCATTTATTCCTTCATCGGCACAAAAACGCGCCAGCCACTCATACTGAATACCAATAGTCTCTATCTTGGTTAAGCTGTTATAACTTTCTGTAATGTTATCATTTTGGCGAATTTCATTCAATTCTTTATAAACGGTAGGTAAAATCAGATCTTTGATTTCCGGTCTTTTTTTGATTAGAGCATCCATAATATTTGTCATTGCTCTGATTTCAAGCGAAGTAGAATTTCTGCCGGGATCAATAATATAATACGGTTGAACCTTCTTTTTGTAAATAAATACTAATTGGATTAAACGAAATGTGGAATCCCAACCTCCAGTCCAAAAAAGATTTATAGGTTTATTTTCTGTCATCACTTACTTTTGGTGAATTTTTCGAATCTAATTATTTCATTTCTCTATAAAATCTATCATGATTATCACGGTTTCATATGCATGCTTTTTGCAAGTAAGTGTAATGTTGGCCACGAATGGTATCGCAATTTAGCTACAAATGGCAAACGCCAACCTAATCCCTCCTGATATACTCTTCTGCAGGGAAGACATTTTCCACAGGGCCTATTGTTCCATGTTGGTGTATGACAAAACCAGGTTTGTTCCAATATATCAAAAAAACCTTCTTTTTTACTTATCTCAAGCATTTCCAGTTTTGTATTTTCACAGACAACTAAATTGAATCTACTAAACAGTAATTGAGTATTATTAGACATCTTTTATCGTCTAGTTCATAATGGTATCCGCATTCATCTTCGATTTTTACAATTGCTCCGAAAACTCTAAAAACAATATTATCCTCTGGATGGATTGATTTTTCAAAACAAATCTCCAAATTCGAAATATCATGTTCATAACAAAACTGCGATAGCCATTCGTATTGGATGCCGATTTTATCCTTTTCGATAATCCTTTTGTATGCTTTTGTTATTTCTTCATTTAATTTAATATCAATTAATAACGATGTTTTTAAGGGTAAAAGCAAGCTTGTGGAAAATGGATATTTTTCAAAAAGTAATTCCCTTATTTTAATCATTGCTTGTTTTTCATTTTGAACCGATTTTCTTGTGGTATCAATGATATAATAGGGCTGAACCCTCTTCCTGAATACAATTATTAACTGAAGTAACCGAAATGTGGAATCCCATCCCCCAGTCCAAAAAAGATTAATCGGTTCAGTTTGATCGTGCATCAACAAAATAAATTATGGTAAATAAAAATACAAAAAACTTTTCCTGCTATTCTTTCTCATTCATATCTCCAATAAAAAAGCCCCTTGTTCACTCACATTGAAATAATTAAGATTTAATTCTTCCGCTTGTTCACTTAAGCTTTTCTGTTTCCACCAGGGTACAGATGAGTCAATGATCAGTCGCTCAAACCTAATAGCCTTTATGAGTTGTTTCAGGTCTAGTTTCTTTTTGCCTGAAATAATCACATAGTCAAGCTTTATTGGGTTACCTGCATCGAAAGGAATCTTATCGTCAATTCTCATAAATGTGTGCGGGCCAAACCCTCCAAATTGGCCATCATAAAATAATCCCAGGTTTTCGCTTTCAAAATTAATATCGATAGACGAATAATTTTTATCTAAACCCCAACCAATTCTGCTATTATCCAGATGATAATCTAATTTTTTATCATCCTTTAAAAACATTGAGTCAACTAACAATGTATGATGGTTCCCATTTATAAAATCATAAGCACTACACTTATTAATACTATAAATAGCTAATCTTTTCTGATTAAGAACGTCATATTTATGATTGGTATCGAAAAGCAGTACTAAAAATAGAACGATTAAAGTTGGTAACACTAACCTTATCTTAGCTTTCAATATCAACAGAAACAATAATAAAATCAAGCTGTAAACCAGGGCAACTTTTATCCAGGGATAATATACATCATGAATCCCGTTAAAAGGAAGATATTTTACCAAACTAACAATATTATTCAGTAAGAAAACAAAGCCTGACAGCACTGTTCCGATTATACCAGACACAAGCGGCAGCCATGAAAATACCATAAAAGCCATTCCTGTACCTATGATCGCAAAAGAAAGCGGGAAAATAAAAATATTAGTTAACCAGTAATAGGGCGGAAAGAAATGAAAATAATGCAGTGCCAGTGGGAATGTACCAAGTTGGGCAGCAGTGGACACAGCGATTATAGACCAGATTTTACTTAAAACCTTATTCTTTATATAAAAAATCTTGAAGATGAGATTATAAAACAATAGTATTCCCAGCACAGCTGAATATGATAATTGAAACCCCACATTAAAAACTAAAAGTGGGTTGAATAGCAACAAGATGACTGCTGAAGCAGCCAGCGTGTTATAGACATCTTTCTGCTTTGATGATATAGTTGCAACAATAAACAATGAAACCATTACAGAAGCTCGTAAAACCGAAGGTGACAGTCCGGTTAGCAGTGCGTAAAACCAGATTAAAACTAAGAGAAGAATCACTTTAATAATTTTCTGAATTTTATTTCTTCGTAAAAATCCCAACACAAAATTCAAGACTAAATAAATGATTCCGACATGCAATCCTGAAACACATAATATATGCATTGCTCCTGCCATAACATAATCTTGTTCCAGTTCAGATTCCATCAAATGGTCGTAACCTAGCAATACCGCAGCCGCTACGGCGTAATCATTTCCGGTAACACCATTTTCCTGAAGCGCAATCAACAAATATTTCCTTACCTTAAATGCAAAAGATCGTATTGAGTTTGAAGACTCACCCAGTAAACTCCATTCGCCATGACGTATATAAACCATATAATGAACATCACTTAAAGCCAGGTATTCAGCATAATTAAACTCTTCAGGATTTTTCGGCCCATCAGGCTGAACAAGCTTCCCATTAAATACAAGATGATCACCATATTGTAACTGCTGGCTTAAACTGTCCTTTTTAAAAAATGCAATAGCCCTGAATGGTTTTATATTCACCGTATCAGTATTGACATGCTGTAAAATCTCAAGAATCGTTTTTCTGGATTCAGCTGTTTCCACAGGTTCACTAACAACTTTAGCCACGAAAACCTCTTTCTTTCCATTATGATGGAATGAATTAGTTTCCAGTATCTGGTTAGTTATAAAAATTCCGATAAGAACTACTGAAAAGCTGAAAGCTAATCCGTTTATCCACCTCCACTTCCACGAATGATTTAACTTATATAATACAAATGAAGCTATACATACAATGCACAATATGATAATTAACAAATACACATTGATTTCCCTGGCTACAGGCATCCAATAACTAATTAAAATACCCAAAACAAGGAAAAAGAATATCCGTACAAAAGGCCGGGCTAACCAAATCATAGATGAATTATTTTATTGCAACAAGATAGGTAAAATGGATACAGGAAATTATTTGTTGAGTGATTGAACAAACTCATCATCTGTATAAATCCAGAATAAAGGCTGCCATCTTTCTATTCCCATAGGATCAATTCTTCTCGCTACAGGTGCTAAACCTAATATTTTCTTTTCAAACTCAAGATTATTTGGGTTCATCTTCCATTCTTCCAAAAACCTGATTTTTAAAATGTCATCACGCTGAATCGTATAAACAATCGCAGTATCATAGTAGTCATAAGGTGGTTCCTTAGCCATTAAAGTCAATACAGAAGTGTCAGACAGAATTTTGGAAACCTCAAATGCAGTGATCGGATTGTTGAAATAATCATACGATTGAAACTTACCACTAAGTGCGCCATCCAGAATAAGATCGACCAGGTTTTCACGTTGCGGACCGGGAAGATTCTGAATCCACCAATCGTAGTCAGAATCAGGACTTTTGATGTTTACATCGTATTGTATTTTTTTTGTGATGAGTTCTTTGTTATCCTGCCTGCAAGATGACGATGCAATTATGATGAAAATTATGCCAAGCAAAAAAATATGATTCCTCATTTTAATGGTTTTTCTCAAATGTATGAAATCAAAACGATTATCTGCTAAATTTGTTATAGAAATACACCACCTATGTGGAAAAAACCAACATTGATAATTGACACCATGAAGGTTAAACGGAATATTGAAAAAATGCTTCGTAAAACTATGGAAAGTAAGGTTGTATTCAGACCACACTTTAAAACCCACCAGTCGGGTGAAATTGGCGAAATATTCAGAAGAAAAGGAGTTGATAAAATCGCAGTTTCTTCAGTTTCGATGGCTGAGTATTTTGCTAATCATGGCTGGAATGACATTACCATAGCGTTTCCGGTTAACTTGCTGGAAATAAATGAAATTAATAGACTCGCTTCTACTATTTCGTTGAACTTATTAGTGGAGTCTTCGTTCTCTGCTAACTTTCTTGCTGAACACCTTTCTCACGGTGCAGGTATATTCATAAAAATCGATACAGGTTATCATCGTACCGGTATTGACGCGCTTAACTATAAAGAGATCGATTCAATAATTGAAATTATTAAAACGGCTGAACATTTTCAATTTAAAGGTTTTTTGGCCCATGCAGGACATACATACTCTGCTAAATCTGTATCCGGTATTGAAGACATTTATCAAACGAGCATAAGCCTGCTTAATGAATTAAAAAGGAGATACATTGATGATTTTCCTAAACTGATAATTAGTTATGGCGATACACCATCCTGCAGTATAATTGAAGATTTTTCAAATGTTGACGAAATAAGGCCTGGCAATTTTGTGTTTTATGACGTAATGCAATATCAAATTGGATCTTGCGTAACAGATGATATTGCTGCAGCAGTTGCATGTCCTGTTGTTGCGGTTCACCCTAAAAGAAGTGAACTAGTCATTTATGGTGGTGCTATTCACTTATCAAAGGAATTTATTACTGATACTGAAGAGAAAAAAAGCTATGGCCTTGTTGTGCATATAGATAAAAACGGCTGGGGCAGCCCAATTCCGGGAGCTTACGTTTCATCCATTTCACAGGAGCATGGTATTGTAAAAATGAAAATGGAAGAATTGGCTCAATTCAAACCGGGTGATATTATTGGGATACTTCCGATACATTCGTGTTTGACAGTAAATTTGCTCAGTAATCGTAGTTATTTAGCAGCCTTATAATCATTAATTACTGATTCTGCTTTATCATAATCCCCTTCTTGAATGTAAAGATCAATAGCTGAAGGAATCCCCCCTAAAAACCCAGCAGTATTTCCAGATTGGTAGTCATTTTTAATTATTGCAGATATTCCTATTTCTTCTAATTTTCCTTTAAGCAGAATTACCGTTACTTCAGTTCCGGTAAAAACCCGAATCAAATTGGTTGCTTTTTTCATATTGAATATTTTTTAATTCATATTTGACTTGTGTACAACTCATTATATCGTAACTCTTTTCACAAAACCATCAATATTTATAACAAATTCTTACCTGGTTTTAAAACTACCCCTATATTCTGCTTACCATCAATAATTATTTGCAAAGGGCTTTTAAAACAAATATGCCTGATAGTTTCATCTTCATAAACCACCTTTTGTTTATCGAGAAATTTCAGATCGTAAAATCCATCGTCAATAAATGGATTAATAGTAAAATATCCTACTCCGAAAGAAGTCAGGTTTTGAAAGAAATGCGTGCCCTGACTCGGGTCAATGCGGTAATTTTCAATCCCTGATTCAATGATAAGCCGTGCATTTGAAATTTGCGGCCATTTAACAGGTATTCCAAGCCAGGGGTCTGAAGACCCCCATCTGCCCGGGCCAACAAGTATATAGTTTTTACCTTCCTGAGTAAATTGATCATTTATTTCAGCAATTTTATTAACCGTTTCGTCATTCTTAGAGGCATCAAAACTTTGAGGCCTAATATAAACGATATCGTGAATATCATTTATAATACCATTTCCCAATGCAGCATCCGAAATAATCAGTGCATCCTTCCTGTTAATCTTTTCTTTATTTAGATTAACGCTTTCTGCTTTAGAAGCAATTGGCCTTATTTGCAGAAGATTGAATATTACCTTGCCTTCTTCATCCGGATTGAGGTCAACAACAAATTCTATTTCAACCGGTTTATCCATCTCCTGCTCGCCTAATTGCAATACCTTCTGAATTATCTCGGCCATCGGAAATGTTTTATGCTTTAAGATATTCGAAAAAGTGATGAGTTTTTTACCATCATAATTATATCCATCCCGAAGAATATTGTTATGCAAATCGTAGGTTGAAGCAATTCCCCTTATTGAATCATCTTTTTCAGCTTCTTTTATATTCAACTTAAGCAAATCTTTGCTATCATCAGGGCTTGGCGAATAAAAATCCACATCCATTTTCAGGGCAAAGAAATGTTTTTGAGTCTCTTTTAGCGCCATTTCCGGATTTGAAATTTGTAATACTTTTTCCGGATACCTGGGTGAAAATCTTAATGACAGACCTCCATCTACAATATATTTTCCTAATCCAAGAGCAATGCTTGCTGTACCGTCTTCCGATTTTTCAGGTGGGATAGGATAGTAATCTAACGACCTCGCTACACCTGAAATTGTCGGGTAGTACCTGTTGCCATATTCCGTACCTGCAACAGTTTGAATCACAACAGCCATCTTTTCTTCGTCAATAACGTTTAAAGTAGCCTGCATATACGCTTTGCTGTCGGAGTAATATACCGAAGCATAAACCCCTTTAATAGCTTTCCTGACCATCCTGACCATTTTCTTATAATCACCTTTTATAAAAGGCACCATATACGTATTGTAAATTCCTGCAAACGGCTGATAATGGGAGTCTTCCAGTAAACTCGAAGACCTGATTGCCAAAGGCTTATCAACAAGAGAAATGATAGCGAGAAGGTCTTCATTTAACTGTTCAGGAAGTTTAGCCTTTAAGAATGTCTCAAGTATTTCTTCATCACTGAGCTTATCCGATAAGGCAACCTTATACAAGTTATTTGTTTCCATGAATTCATCAAATAAATCAGTACCCACAACTACCGTTTTTGGTATGGTTACATTTACATTATCAAAATGCTGATACAGATGATTCCGTTTGATTAATGAATCCAGAAAAGCCAGTCCCCTGGCTTTGCCACCAATTGATCCTTCTCCAATACGCGAAATAATGAAATATTCATCAAACGATTCACGGTTAAATTCAGTAATTACACCTCTTGCCTTAGTTATCCTGAAATTTGCAATTGCATCAAATAAAAATGCCCTGATTTCATGAAAATTATCAAAATCATCGGTTGTGAATTGTTTTAATAAAGAAGCTATTGGAAATAAAGCCCTGGCTCTTAACCATTTTGAAATATGGTCTCTTTTAATATGATAATACAGAGATTTTTCAGGCACCTGGTAGATCTTTTCCTGCAAATCTTTCAAATTTTTAGCTCTTGCTATTACTTCATTTGTCTCGGGATCCTTAAATAAAAAGTCGCCAAAGGCAAAGTATTCTATTATAAATTCACGTAAATCACGCATAAGGGTTTTTGAGTTTTTATCTATGAACCCAACCCTCAATACTTTTGCTTTAGCCCTGTTCTCCGGATCAGAAGACTGCAATAGCAGAGGAGTATATTTACTTACATTCTTGATTTGCATAACCAATGAAATCCCTGCTTCTGTATCTCTCTTTCCACCCCTGCTGAAGCTTATATCGGAAATAACTCCAAGCAAATTATGCTTATACTGGTTATACAGTTGAAGAGCTTCTTCATAGTTGGTTGCCAACAAAATTTTCGGGCGGCCCCGGGCACGATTCATCTTTTGATGTTCATTCAAGCCTTCACGCATAAATGCTTTCGACTGCTTAAATATGATCTTATAAATTAATGGTAAAAAACTGGAGTAGAACCTGATATTATCTTCAACAAGGATAATGGTTTGTACACCTACTTCATCCACATCATGCTTTACATTCATTTTATCTTCGATCAGCTTTATGATTGCCAGCAAAATATCAGCATTACCGAGCCAACTAAATACATAATCAATCGAGCCCAGGTCATATTTCTCAATCTTTAAGCTAACTTCACGGGAAAACGGTGTTAGCACAACAATAGGTATATCAGGATATTTTGCTTTAATTTCATCAGCCAACTGAAAGGTGTCTTTCTCCCCGGCACTTATCATGGAAATGATCAGGTCAATATTTTCGGCTTTTAAAATTTTTAAAGCATCATACTCTGAAGTAGCATTAAAAAATCGGGGCGGATACCTGAGATTCAGCGACATATATTCATAAAAAATCTGTTCTTCAATGCGCCCGTCTTCCTCTAAAATAAATGCATCATAAACACTGGAAATAATAAGCACATTATAAATCCGTTTCAACATTAAAGATGCAAACGACTGTTCTTCAAAATATTTCTTCTGTGTATATATATCCAGTTTGGTCGGAATCATAGCTTCAGTTACTTTCTAACAAAGGTATAAAATTGGTGGATGGTTAATAGTGAATTGATAAATTGATATTAATTATTGATAATTCGATTTCACAGGATCTGATGTATAAAAACACTACATTTGAATAAGCTAACTTTCAATAATGCCACTTTGTTTTTTTGTATCTGATTTACACGGGAGAATTGCCCGTTATAACACGCTTTTTAAAAAGATATTAGCTGAAAAACCGAAAGCCGTTTTCCTTGGAGGAGATTTGCTGCCATCCGGTTTATATTCTTTTACTTCAAGCCCTGGAGTACCGGAAAATTTTATTGATTTTATTTTACAGAACTTAAGAGAATTAAAAAGCGAAATGGCCGATGATTATCCTCAAATTTTTACAATTCTTGGTAATGACGATGGTAAAGCAATTGAGTCTGAATTTATTAAAGCAGATATGGAAGGATTGATTGTTTACGCACATAATAAAAAAGTGTCATTTTATGACTATACAGTTTATGGATATGCTTACATTCCTCCTTCTCCATTCATGTTAAAAGACTGGGAAAGATATGATGTTTCTCAATATGTTGATCCTGGATGTGTAGCCCCTGAAGATGGCTCATTTTTGGTTGAAACTGATAAAAAGCTGAATAAATATAAGACCATTAAAAAAGATCTTGATAAATTAAGCGGAACTGATGATCTATCAAAGTCAATATTTCTGTTCCATTCACCTCCATATAAAACAAATCTCGATCGTGCCGCACTAGACGGAAAGATGATAGATCATGTTCCTTTGGATGTGCATATCGGAAGTATTGCCATAAAAAGGTTTATTGAGGATCGACAGCCTTATATCACCTTACATGGTCATGTACACGAATCTACAGCATTAACAGCTAACTGGAAAGAATATATCGGCAAAACCTTTGCTATGAATGCAGCTCATAACGGACCTGAGTTGTCATTAATTCGATTCGACCTTAACAGTCCTGACAAGGCTAGTCGGGAGTTAATCTATTAAACTTTTTTAATTGCCGTACCCACGGGTAAAGGCCGTGCTGCATCTGAAATAGCTCCGATTTTGATGGCATAGCTATCTCTTTTCTTTATATCTTCATCAGTAACGATATGCACATCAAGTAAACCATCTGTTTTATTACCGGTTCTTAAAAAGTTTATCTGGCTTAAACTCAAACTCCATCCTTCTAGCCATGAGTTCAGATCCTTTTTTTGTTCCTCAGTTCCAATGAAGTGAATCAGAATATCAATATCACTTGAAGGGCCGGATTGGGCATTTTTTACACTTCCAAACAAATAAAAACCTTTAACACCGAAACGTTTTGGATCTAACTGCGATGCCAGTTTTTCAACATTTCTTAGCCGCCATTGCCAGTGAACATCTTGCTGGATAGTTCCTGATCTCAGGCCTAATTGCAATTCTTTTACTTCATCATCAACATAATCGGTAGGCTCAGATAATATGGCTAATGCTTTATTTGATTCCCCGTTCATTAGAACATTCAGCACCTGTCCTTCAGCAGAAACAGGAATATCAATCACCCTGATCACATTTTGCAGTTTTTCCATATCGGGTAAAAAGCTTGCAAACACGTTTTCAGAATCAATCAAAAAGTCTTCATTAAATTTTATTCCAAAATCGTCAGGGTAAAGTGGCAAATAGCGAATATTAGCCTCCACTAAATCCTGGAAAAAATGAGTGCCAAATGATAAGTCAGGCGTATATTCTTTTGTCTTCCGGGCAATCTCTATCAACATAGACGTATTGTTGATTTCCGAATAAGTAACACTAACGCCTAATTTGATATCACCCCTGCTTCCCCACCTTCCGGGTCCCATCAATATAAACTGGTGTTTGGGTAATATTTTATTTAACCTTCCAACTGCTTTTCCAATCTCCTTTAAAGTTTCATAATCTGATACTTCGCTGTATTTTTTAGGGTCTACATAAACGATGTGCGTTATATCGGATACAATTCCATTTGAAATATATTTATTAGCCGAAAAAATAGTCTTTTCAACAGGTACATTTGAAGGAATTGTAGCAGGTTCGTATTCAATACTTGAACTCTGTGCACGGCACTGCAACAAATATATATTTTCACCATCGTGTGCGAATTCAATATCAACAGGTGTTTTATACTCTTTACTTAATACACTCAGAATATTCTTTAATTGTTCAACAAAATTTGTTCTGTTTATAAGTCCTTCGAATGTAACGACCAGAAAATCTTTTTGAAAATCTATACTCAACGGACTTGGCTGTTGAAGAAAGTCCTGATTCATTTTTGAGACTACCTGGTGAATAATAGGGTATTCTTTTCCGAATTTTTTCAGTTCTTCGAATTCTACGGTCTCAAATACACCACTTTTCAGGTTAATTACATCGACATATCTTGGTGAATATTTAATGACCTCATCAACAGTAACATTAACTTTTAACTGAGGCTGGCCTGGAGCAATTAAAATCGGATAATCATTACTCACCCTGTCAACTGCCCTGGTACCCAAGCCCGGTACTAAACGAATCAGCCCATCTTTCCTATTAATTCTAGGTGACCAGCGGAATTCGTTCTGGCTAAATGCCACTCCTGCAAAAGCCGGTAAGTGAAAATGGCCCACTTTTGTACCGACTACCTGCTGAATCATAATTCCCATCTCCTCATAATAATCAAGCAGGTTATTGTCGGCGCGATAATCAATCGGGTCAGGCCCGAAAACAGAAGCATAAACTTCTGCAATGGCATCCATTAATTCAAACAAGCGCTCTTCTTTTGTTCCCTGGTTAGCAATAAAAAGGCTCTTGTACTTTCCTGCAAATGTGGCACCTATTCTATCTTCAAGTAAACTCGAACTACGGATAATCAACGGCACCTCTCCAAAATCATCCAATGCCATTAATAGCCCTTTAACAATTTCTGGCGGGAAAGAAGAATTCTTGAATAACTGAATTACGTAAGGATATTCCTGCCTGATCTGTCCAATGTCTTTATATTTCTGTTCCATAACCTCTTCGAGGTTATTATAATCCATGAAATTCATAAGGCCATCTGAGGTCACATACCAGGTTTTTGGTATTTTAATTTCTGCAAAAGATTCATATTCCGGTTTGTGCTTCTTCAATACTTGAAATGCAAGAAGCAGCCCCGCACTTTTTCCGCCTAATTTACCGTGGCTCCCAATAGGATATATTATTTTATTAAACAGTTCATTAAAACTGTTTACATCAGCAAACCTTTTAGCTATGTCAATATAATCTGATTGGTCTGTTAATATCCGCCTGATCATAGCAACTCTCAGGCTTTTCTTCCGCGCTTCTGATAATTCCAGCGTTTGTGGTGCCAAATGATGATATCGTTCAAGTGCATTATTAATATCCTGCAAAGAGGAGCCCATATTTTCTACCACCTTCGACAAAAAACCTGATCTGTCTTCTTTTGTCCATTTTTGAATATTATATAGTATTTTATCAAGAGTGAGATGCTCCTCAGCTATTTCGAAAATCTGATAGCTTAAACTGATCAGTTCAGTGTCAGTTCTTTTTTTGAATGGCTTGTTCTCATCTGTCAATTCTCCTTCCTGATAAAATGTGGAGCTGAAATGTTCCAGTAACTCTTCAGCCTTTTTAACACCAGTCCAACACAGGTAGTTCACCATCTTTCTCGAGAGTCGGATCAGGAGTTTGGGGTTGGTCTGCTTCAGCATATCGAGAATAACCACCCATTCCTTTTTCTGCTCTTTATCTGATTGCTTTTGTTTATCAAAAACATTTTTCAACTGCTGATGTAATAAATGTAAACCAAGCCGCTCAGCAATTGTGTCAATGAGTTTTCTTTCCTCTTTCAAAAATGGCCCTTCATACAGTTTCGGCGTTTCCTCATCATAATAAACCGATATTTGACCCACTACTTCATTTTGAATGAGTATATCAGATTTTTGAACCCATTTGGTTTCAACAAAGTTACCTGATGTGTATGCCTTATCCCGAAGCTTAATCTTAACATGGCAAATATCAGGATATTGCCAGCCCGGAGGTATTATTTTCACTAAGCCTTGACATATATCTTCAGTTGAGTTCTTTGGATCATTCAGTAACTCCTGAACCTGGTACAGGCTGTTGAGCTCTTTAGCACGTTCCTTAAGCTCTCCCAATAATTCATCTAAAGGTTTCTTATTACTCATAACTTAAGACTTTAAAATGGTTCCTTTGCCGGTACGGCCATCAACTTTAATCAAAATCGGCTCTTCCAATCTGACATGCCTTACCATTTTCGTTTCTGTTTCGTGTTGAATTTTATCTAACCATTGCCAATCGATTGTTTGTGTTTTTTCGAACGGGATTGAAAAATAATAAACCCCGAACCCGGTTACATTATGGAAAAAATGTGATCCCTGGCTCAATTCAAAATTAACCTGTGCCAATGCTGCTTCGATAATGGCTTTTGTTCCTGATATCTGGCCCCAGTTAACAGGTATTCCTGCCGAAGCATCAGAAGTCCCCCATCTTCCGAATCCAACCAAAAGATAAGGCCTGTTTTCTTTTACCAAAGTTTGATTTATCTTTTCAAGATCATCAGCAATCTGATAAGTTTTCATCACATCAAATTCGTCTTGCTTTAAGTAAACTATATCCTGAATAAGATGATTCGTTCCATTTCCCAACACTTTCTCCGAGGAGGCAAAAACTTGTTCACCAATCAAATCCTGATCATCAATTTCAACAACGTCATCTGAAACTGCCATGGGCCTTACCTGCAAAAATCCAAATTTGTGAGATCCGGTATCTGACAAGGTCATTGCGAACTCGATTTCGACAGGAGCACCTTCATTTTTTTCGCATACTGTCATCAGTTCAATGAGTAGATCATTCAGTGGAATTTCGTTTAACCTAAGAATGGGTGAAAAATTTAATAGTCTTGGGCCTTTTTTAGACACACCCATAACAATCCTTCCTGACTGACTGTCGAGAGTAGATGCGACATAGCGAAGGGTTTCATCTTCTTCGGCCTCTACAATATTCTCGTCAACCATATATTCCGTTTCTTTAACAGGATCGTAAGCTGAGGGCTTTCCCATATTCACACTCCAAAATGTACGTTGGGTATTATTCAGCATATCATTTACCGAATTGAAGGGTGGATCAGCTTTTGGGTAAGCAGGTGAATACGACCAGGAAGTGCCACCATCAACGATTGTTTTTCCTAAACCTAATGCAAGATTTACAATGCCATCTTTAGGGTTTGCATTTCCAAATGCATAATAATTATGCGACCTTGCTACTCCTGACAATTCTGGATAATAGCGGCTGTTATGTTTCTTCCCAATAACTTCCTGAATGATCACTGCCATTTTTTCGTCCTCAGTTTTATGAGGAGTGGCTTTCATATAATCTTTAGCAGATTTAAAAAATGTAGTTGCATAAACAAATTTGATGGCTTCAGCCAGTTTATTGAAACGGGCTGTTATATCAGGCTGATTATTAGGAGTCATTTTAGTACCATAGATGCCGGCAAAAGGTTCATGCATCGCATCTTCAAGCATACTTGAAGACCTGACAGCCAATGGTGTTGTAACCTGGGAGATCAGTGCGCGAAGATCACCAAGGATCTCAAATGGCAGATCGGCTTTTTGAAATGCATATGAAATCCTGTCATCAGCCTCATCTGAGTAAGCTATCTCATACAAGTTATTTCTTTTCATAAATGCATCAAAAACATTAGTTCTGATAATTGTCATAGCCGGGATGCCAACTTCGATGCCACCGAATTGTCCTTTATTCAAATCATTCAGAATAATGTGGTTAATACTTGCTAAACCATGTGCCTTTCCGCCAATAGCACCAGAGCCAATATATGTTAGTTTATGTTCAGCATTTAGAAATTTGCTGCGGTTAAACGGAAGTAATTCCTTTTCAAAATCATTCATATCAGTAATCCCTTTTTATACCCATCCCCTGTCTTTACATGCCTGTGCCACCCGATTCACAGAGATTACATAAGCCGCATCACGCATATTTAACTTATTTGATTTAGCAAAATCGCTTACTGCTATGAATCCTCCTGTCATTTTAATATCAAGTTTACTGAGCACTTCATCTTTTTCCCAATAATAATTCATATTACTTTGAACCTGCTCGAAATAACTACAAGTAACACCTCCAGCATTAGCTAAAAAATCAGGTATCGTATATATTCCTTTCTTGTCAATTAATTTAGAAGCATCAGGTGAGGTTGGACCATTTGCTGCTTCGGCTATAACTTTAACACTTTTGTTAATATTGTTAACGTTAGCAGCAGTAATTTGATTTTCTAAAGCAGCCGGTATTAAAATATCCACTTCCTGGTTCAGCCATTCATCTCCCGAAAGCATTTTATATCCCATTTTAACTGCCTTTGAAAAATTTATTCCTCCAAACGTATCAGTAATCGATTTAAGTTCCTCAAGGTCTATCCCATCAGCTTTGCAAAGTGAATAGCTCTCCTGTTGATCCTGAACCCATGAAGAAACGCATTTGACAGTTCCTCCCATTTGTTGGTATAGTTCAATTGCATATTGCGAAACATTGCCAAATCCCTGAACACTGGCGGTGGTTGTAGCAGGATCAATCTCCAATTCTTTCAAAGCTTCCCTTAAAGCGATTATCACACCATAACCTGTTGCTTCTGCTCTGCCTAATGAACCGCCCATACCTACAGGTTTCCCTGTAATAACACCAGGTTGCCGTGAACCCGTGATGACTTCATATTCATCAAGCATCCATAACATATGCTGGGCATTGGTCATAACTTCCGGAGCCGGGATATCAGTATCAGGTCCGATATTCTTATATATCTGCCTGATCCAACCCCTGCAAAGTCTTTCCTGCTCGAATGGACTCAAATTATGCGGATCGCAAATAATTCCTCCTTTTCCTCCTCCAAGAGGCAAATCAACAACTGCTGTTTTCCAGGTCATCCACATGGCCAGTGCCCGTACGGTATCAATTGTTTCCTGCGGATGAAATCGGATACCTCCCTTTGCAGGTCCACGGGCATCATTATGCATTACCCTGTATCCCTGGAATACTTTTACCTTTCCATCATCCATTCGAACAGGTATGCTAAAATGGTATTCCCTTAATGGAGTTCGAAGCAAATCACGTGTGGCCTGATCTAAATCAAGCAGATTAGCAGCATGATCAAATTGTTTTTGTGCATCTGTAAATGCATTATAAGAAGCATCACTCATAACTAACTATATATTAAACTGTTAACATAATAGAATTGTTTAATCTATTTGTCTGCAATTTCATCAAATTTAGATAGTAAAATTAAGTAATATCTTAATGAAAATCTAATTCTAAATGTTATTGTTGACTTCTTTTTATTTCTCTTTTAAACAATTATATTAAGTCAGAGATAATATCTTATGATTGCTTATCTTCGCCAACTAAAATTTAGATTGATGAAATTAAAATTTGTATTATTCCTGAGCATTATATTTTTTACAGTCT
>Ga0164313_10001244_pt1 | contig 22440 bp, 16 predicted proteins | sample GuaBasSedimGuay4_FD_113735 | JGI IMG/M metagenome (GOLD analysis project Ga0164313, IMG submission 113735) | Subseafloor sediment microbial communities from Guaymas Basin, Gulf of California, Mexico - Guay4, Core 4569-4, 0-3 cm | ecosystem: Environmental > Aquatic > Marine > Hydrothermal vents... | reverse complement strand
TAGTAAAAAAGGGATCACAATGACAAAGCGTTTCATTTTTCCTTTTTCTCTTTTCATATTTAAAGAACAATGACTGATACAACAAAAGGTTACCTCGATATGGATCTGCTTCGTTTCACAACGGCAGGCAGTGTTGACGATGGCAAAAGCACCCTGATCGGTAGATTGCTGTACGACAGCAAAGGCATATTCGAGGATCAGATGGAGGCCATTGAAAGAGCCAGTCGCAACAAGGGCGATGAACATGTAAATCTTGCGCTACTCACTGACGGGCTTAAAGCCGAAAGGGAACAGGGCATCACGATAGATGTTGCTTATCGTTACTTCGCAACACCGAAAAGGAAATTTATAATCGCCGATACGCCAGGGCATGTTCAGTACACAAGGAACATGGTCACTGGTGCTTCTACAGCGAACCTTGCCATTATCCTTGTGGATGCACGGAATGGATTGGTGGAGCAGACCTCACGACATGCTTTCATCGCATCATTATTAGGCATCCCGCATATTTTGTTCTGCATCAATAAAATGGATCTGGTGGACCACAGCGAAAAGGCCTTTGACAAGGTCAAAGCGCAACTCGAAGCCTTCAGTTCAAAGCTGGAAGTTCAAGATATCCGTTTCATTCCAATAAGCGCGCTTAATGGCGACAATGTGGTGAAGCGATCCACGAACATGGATTGGTACGATGGGCCGACTTTGATGTACACCTTGGAGAACATTCACATCTCTGGAGACTTGAACCACATAGACCGACGTTTTCCAGTTCAAAATGTAATTCGCCCACAAAGCGATGAATTCCATGACCACCGTGGTTATGGTGGAAGGATAGCGGGTGGTGTTTTCAAAAAGGGAGATGAAGTGGTAGTGCTTCCGAGCGGATTTACCTCTAAGATCGCTTCGATCCATTCCTACACCGAAGAACTTGAAGAAGCATTTGCGCCAATGTCCGTGTCATTCACTTTGGAAGACGAGATCGACATTAGTCGTGGGGATATGATAGCCGGCGTGAACAGCCAACCTCAAGTGACGCAGGATGTGGACGTCATGCTTTGCTGGCTGAACAAAAAACCGCTTCAGCCCGGCAGCAAGTATGCTATAAAGCACACTACCAAAGATGTGCGTTGCATGGTCAAGGATGTGAAATACAAAATGGACATCAACACACTTCACAAAGTAGAAGACGACACGACCATTGGAATGAATGACATTGGCCGTGTACAATTGCGCACCACGGCGCCGCTAATGACCGATCGTTACAACCGGAACCGGATCACGGGCAGCATCATTATGATAGATGAGGCCACTAACGAAACGGTTGGTGCGGGTATGATCATATAATATTTGGGCACAAAAAAGCCCGCTCTTTTCAGAACGGGCTTTATCCAATTTCCTGTTTCCTATTTCAATGTGAACTTGATGGGAAGGTTGTATTGAACCTTAACCGATTTCCCCCTTTGTCTTCCTGGCTTCCATTTTGGCATTTTCTTTACCACACGTATTGCTTCCTGATCGCAGCCTCCTCCTATGCCTCGAAGAACTTTTACATTCTTAACACCTCCGTCCTTATCAACAAGGAAGGTAACAAAGACCACACCCTGAATTCCGGCATCTTGTGCCATCTGGGGGTATTTAATGCTCTTTCCTAAATACTTGAAGAGCTCAGCCTCGCCACCTGGGAAGGTTGGCATTTGCTCAACGATAGTGAAGATCTGTTCTTCTTCTACTTCTTCTACTTCCTCGATGAATTCCACTTCAGTATCCTCATCGATCTCCATATCATCCAATTCGATCTCTTCTTCGATCTCTTCCTCATCTTCAACGATCTCGAACACGGTAGTAGGAGCCGGTGGAGGAGGTGGTGGAGGTGGTGGTGTAGCACTTGGTGGAATTATCTCTTCTTCCATCATATCGAGGTCAACATCTCCCAATTGAGATATTGAGCGGTCGAATTTAGTGGTTTCCATTACCACCATAATAGTGGCTGTAGCCGCTACTAAACCTAATAGGATCAATGATCCTTTTTGTTTTTCTAGGTCGGCTTCTGGGTTCTTCTTAAGTTCCATTTCTAAAAATGAGGTCCTAAAATACTAATTGCTCAGGTGCTGGCATTGTCTTTTAACATCGAGCGGTTTGCAAAGTAACGACGGTAGATCCAAATACCGACAAAACAACCCACCCAATTTGCGACCATATCTAACAATTCTGCCGTACGTTCTACAAATACCGCATCTTGTAAGAATTCTGTTACCGGGCTGTACACCAAAGCGAACAAAAGGATCGGCCAAACAACATTCGAACGTTTTCCTTGTGCTTTGTATTGCTTTGCTAAGCCAATGCATCCAAGAACAACAAGCATACAGAAAACAAAAGAATGGGCGATTTTATCGAAGCTGAGGATCTCCATCCAACTGAAATGCGGCATGTCGGACCCTGGTATTCCACACAAAACAAGTATGAACAAAGCCCAACAAAGCGCCTTCCAATTGTATTTAAGGAACATTTTCGGGTCAGCCTACTTGCCCTTTATAGGCTTCGGCATCGAGCAGGTCATCCAATTCTGAGATATCGCTCATTTCGATCTTCACCATCCAACCTTTTCCATAAGGATCAGAATTCACAGAGGCAGGATCACCTTCTAGATCAGCATTCACTTCAAGTACTTTTCCTCCTAATGGCATAAAAAGATCAGAAACGGTTTTTACCGCTTCTACAGTTCCAAAGACTTCTTCTTTGTCTAATTCTTCGCCTTCGGTCTCTATTTCAACGTAAACAATATCGCCTAATTCACTTTGGGCGAAATCCGTAACGCCCACGGTCGCTATGTTCCCGTCAACCTTTATCCATTCGTGGTCAGCTGTGTATTTAAGATCTGCTGGTATGTTCATTTCAGAAAGTGATTTTGCCAAAAATAACGCTTTAGCCCTTCAAAGACCTATTGGCTCAAAGTGAAGCGTAGACTAATTCCAGCGTTGGTATTCGCCGTAGGGAAGGAAGTAGATATGAGGGGATTATTGACCACACGATCATAGAAGAAACGAATGTTCAATTTCTGATTGATAACATAATCTGCTGAAACTTTTATCGATATGATCTCTTGTCCGCTAGTAACCTGATTTTGGTTCTCCTGCATTTTTCTTATCACTGTTCGGTTATCGCGAATTGAAAGATCAGCTCTTAAATTCAAATTGCTTACTGGTGCTTTGCCCCCAATTGCGAACGGGAATTTTACGTTCTGGAATCTATACCCAGTACCTATCACCCATTCTACACCACGCACTTCTGTTACCTGATAATTCGACAGACTTAAAGAGAGATTCCGATCACGCCGCAGTTCCACTTTTGCGATCAAACTATTGTTCAAAGTGGCATCGAAATTGATCAATGGGCTCATTTGTTCCGCAATGGTTATAACGGTCATTTGGCGTTCCGGAATAAAATTACCGGCGGCATCTAAATTGTTCTGCCCTTCCACATATTCCAAATTTGTTTGGAAACGAGAAATATTGAATGTGCTTCTATAACTATGACCGATGGTAACAGTGCGGAACCATCTCTTGAACAGTGCTATTCTGGTCAACCCGTCGTACGTAAGATCCCAGTTGGGAAGCGGTATCATTTTGAATGGATTCAACTCGACCTTCTCAGCACTCCGTCCAGTATACGCCGCAACAAATGCAGGAATGATCACATCTTGGTTCGTGGCACCGTATCCGTACCAGTATGCACTATCCTCCAAGGTAAAAGAATCATCATTTACCATCCCCAATCGCTCAGAAATAACCTCACGATTCACTAGTAACTGTTCAAACGTCTCGTTCACAAAATTCTTATCGTCGCTCCTGAACGCTGTACCCCATGTAATTGTAGATATACTAAAGTTTCCATTCTCCTGTGGACTATCGCTCACGTAGCGCATACTATCTGTATTCCATCGGAAGAATTCACTAGAACTTTCTCCAAGTGTTTTGTTCGCTGTTAATTCAATTCTAAGATCACGCACAGGCTCAACATTCAATCTTGCATTTATGGTCTCCGATCTTGTAGTGGTATGTGGTGTAAATATCGAAGGAGTTTTTACCATCCAATCCTTATTCGCAGCTTCTTGCGCAAAATCCCTAACAGGGTCACCAAAGAAATTGTGATTCTGCTGACCCATAATGAACCCGAACCCGGGAGCGTCGAACCCGGGATCCATACCGATGATATTCGTTTGTCCATTATAACCTGGTAGCAATATTCCTGAATTCTGTGTGTAGGTCAACGAGCCGTTCCGTATCGACATGATCAGACGTACAAAGCCTTCTCCTATGGTCAGCTTGTTCGGATCCTTCTTTTTGTCTTTATCCTGATCTTCTCCACCACGACTTCCCGCTGGTGTTCTGCCTGCTGGTCTTCTTCCTCCGCCACGACCTTTGTCATTGATCTTTTTCATGAACCCTATCTTGTTGTACAGATTCACGAAGTTGATCTGACCGTTAATGGAAATGTTCTGTGAGTTCTGGATGGTATTACCCAGAGAATCTTGAGTAAGTGGAGCCCGATCCCATTGATAACCGGCCATATAAGATGTATTCACACTTAACCAGTCTGTCATTGGAAACTTATCCAGCGGAAGCTGATAGTTGATATTTACGGTGTGGTTGTAATTCATTACCGTACCGAATTCCCTAATACTGGACATTACTGAGTCTTTCCAGATCTGGTGACTTTCTTGGTCGTTCTTATCAACTTTACCTTCTGGTTCCGTAATAATGGCATTGTTGTTCACAGAGAAATCGACCTTTAATGATTTGGTAAGCTCCCATCTGATATTGTAGGCCGAGTTCCAATTGAATTGCTTGGTATATGTAGGTTGGCTGGGTAATGAAACAAAATCTGTATTTTGTCTAACCAATCTTTCCGCATAGCTTCTGTCAATATCAGAACTGAAATTTACCTGTTTCAGGCCGGTGTAAAAGTTGAACTCCGTAAGCAGTTTCAACCATTGAGACTTGCTCAAATTCTGGAATGGCTTCACCAGTTTTGGCGAAGGGTTATGATTGTACGTTAAACCACCGCTGTAATTCTTTTGGTCGTCGTATTCCAAATTTACATCTCGATGGCTCACATCATTGTATGAATAGCTCAGAGCCAGATTCTCTACATCGTAAAAGTGTTCTTTTCCTTTACGATTAGTGCGTTCTTTACGCACGTTCGTAAAGTTCATACTGCGCCGCTCGGTAACATCTTGTACAAGTTTCTTTTGTTCTCGCCTTTCTTCATCGGTCAGGCCCCTCGTTGCATCTTCAAATTTTATATCTGGATTTAAAGGGTCGTATTGCGGATTGCTTAACTGTTTCGAAAACCCTAGATACATTGGGATCTTGATACCCGTTTTCTCTGGGAAGAATTTTCCAAGTGCTAAGTTGGTGGAAGCGTCAACTCCCATTTTAGTTTCTCTCTGCCTTTCCCCTACTTTCTGATCGATACTACCGAACCCAGGCGTACTGTAATTACCAGCTACCGAAAGGTTACCTAGATCGGCTAAAGAGGCATTCATTCTGGCTATAGTAGCCCACCCTCCACTTTCATCGAAATCAGATAATCTCAATTCATTCACCCAAACTTCAACGCATTGGCTAACCCCGTCATCGTCGTCGTCCCAAGGGTTCTTTTCTTGTCCGTCTTTCTTAGGATTGCGGATCCCGATCATTATGGATTTCATATCGCTCAGATTCGGATTTCCCCGCACGAACATCCTTCGATTTCCATCCATTTGCAGATATCGCAAGGTTTTCGAATATCCCGCCTGATCCCGTTGGATCTTCATCCGGGTTAAACTGGCAAAATCAAGCTCCATGTCGTTAGCCTCGGGCCACACACTATATGGATCATTATCGTACAACGCTGATATCACCACTGGCACCTCGTACTCATAATAATTGTCGTTAAAATCGTTCCCTAGTCGAATGAATACTGAAACGTCACCAAATTCAGCCAGTTTATCCGGATCTGCTGATTCGGCGTGAATGAACATCTTGAGCTTTTTGTAAGCACGAATGTCGAACCCAACGTTCCTGTACGATGCTCTAGCATCCCCATCTCTCAATCCACATGTGAAAAGTTGTAGTGACTGCTCATTCAAATTCCTAAGGTTTGAGGACGAAACATCCACTTCTTGGTTGATGCCGGGAGGTAGAACATAGTTGATCGGGTCACGATTACCGTTCTCTTCAATATTTACGGCAGCTGTTTCGTAGATCGTTTGATCCGGGTCTCCACCCAAACCTTCACCCGGTGTTTCTAAACTGAAATTGTATTTACGCCATTCTCCTCGCACAAATTCCAGACGTGCAAAACGCATCACGACTGGCTCGGTCCAGCCTTTCATATACATCCGCATAAAACGTATAGATCTAAAATCCTGGATCCCGTTCACAACCTTTTCTGGCAATCTTACAGGCACTTTGAACTGGTACCAGTAAACTTGTTTAGGGCCGTCTGGCGTATTTGCTGTAGCCAATATCCGATCGGTAATGAAGCCTTGCCCAACAACCATATTTTCGGGTTTCAAGGGTATTTTATACTGAAAATAGCTTTCTGATTCACTTAGATTCTGATCTTGATTGAGATCTTCTGTACTGGGTAATGTAGTAGCCGACGTAGGATAACTCTCTGGTGAATCTTCCTGAGTTACAGAGTTCCCTTCAAGTCCATTGAATTTCTTATATCGCTCAAGAATATCTAGCCCTTGTGAATCATAATCCGACCCCCTGAAATAGTGGAAATTATCAGCAGAAGGATCGCCTTCCCAAATAGCGAGGGCTCCGGGATCAAGTGCATCCAAATAATCCTGATAAAATGACTGTTCAGTTTGACCATCTATGTTCTGTAATTGATCACTTAACCCATCAATACCCACATCTTGGTACTTATAGCTATTATCTTGGGTAATTGCAAAAGCATTAACAACGCTTTGCGTAGTTGGCACAATACCCCATTCAGTTTCAGCTGTAACGGCAGCAAGATCATCAAGGTCCTTTGGCAATCCATTCTCGAAAGATTTACGACTATCATGCATGACATCTTCAGAAATATTACCAAGGTTTATGTAAAGGTCTCCACCATTTATGTTCTCAGAATCAACATTCGTGGCCGGTTCTCCCTCACTGTTCATAGTAGAACTATGGAATGGATCCATAACCCAGAATTGGATCACTTCAATATTGCTCGCCTCAAAATCCGTAGTGGTTATCTTTCTGGTAATACCCGCCCAACTGTCTTCAGGATCTTGTAGTTCACCATCACTTGTTAAGTCCGGATTGTAATTGTACTGCCCTCTTTCTTTTGGATAGTAAGCCAGATCTAATACTGGAATATTGGCAGGAGTTCCTGTTGGTAATTGTCTGTTAGGGAAAACCTCTTGCTCTAATACTTCTCGCATACGATTATCACTCTGCATAGTATTCGTGATATTCGCAGGGGTCAGGTTGTTATCCCTAAAAAATAAAGGATCTATAATGTACCAAGAAAGTTGTGCTCTATTATATCCTGCACTCAAGTCGTTGATCAGATTTCCCTCTGGGAAAAGATCCAGTTGACCTTGTGGTGTAGAAGAAATGAACCATTGGCTTTGGGTCCTAAGGTCTATTGTAGAAACGCTACCCTCAAAATCATCAATATAAGAGGTGCCGTCTTTACCGATCGCTTTAGAATGGCCAGGAATTAAATGGGCAAATTCACCAGAAAGATTAATGTTGGATTCTTCCTTTGTATCAATGAACGGCAAGGCATCGACCGCCCGAGTAATAAATGGAGCTTTGGTGCGATAGTCAGCATCTAGTCCCCAAATTGTATTGCTGATAGGCTCATCTCCAACATTCGTCTTTTGTGTCAATGGCCGTTCATGAAGGTTCAGGATCGTACCTCCAAGAATGAAATCCTTATTGACCTGATAATCAAAACGAGCACCCATCAACGTTTTGGTCTGAATGCTGAACAAAGTGTTGCTTTCCAATTGAATATTTATCGGTGTTCCAGATTCCAAGATCCCTTGGTTCAAGATCTTAACCCGACCAAGGTTATAATCGACCGTATAATCCTGATTCTCTACAAGACGAACTCCTCCAGCAGTAACACTAACCGATCCTTGCGGAATATTTATCGCATTCAAAGAGATCACATCGGATGAGGCTCCTTGATAGCTACCTTTCATTTTGAAACGGTTCAGCTCAGGAAAATTTTGTGCCGACGTTTTCGTGCTATCGTAAAGTTGTTGATAGACAATAGTGCTACGAACTGCATCTGGCAATACCGGGTTGTTGGGGTCAGGGCCGATCAATTCGCCATCTAAATGACTACCGAATGGTTCCAACACTGTAAAGAATACCCGTCCATTCTGTGAATTGATGGTTCCGCCATTCGTTTGTGCTCCATCTACAAAATCGAATACCCCATCAGCACCGGGTTGGAGGTTTTGATCTAAACGGTCCATGGACATTACCTGCAAAAGAGGCTTGCCGTCAACAGGAGGACGAGGTATGTAATTTATATCTACACCTTGTGCTGGATCGTTATAAAGGATCTCGAGATAGAAGTTCTGTGAATTCAACTGAAATGCACCTAAAGCATATATATTCTTCATCATTAGATCCCACATCGGGTTCTTCGGATCTGTGATCGTAGCTTTTAACAATTTGAGCATTAAGGCATCAGGCGGAGCGATCCCATCAGTCGAAAATTCACCTACTTGATAGGTGTTCCCTTGAAAAGTGTATTGATAAGCAACCCCAAGAACTTCATCGTTGTTCAAGCTTTGATTAAGAGAAATGAATCCAAGCTTGCTGTTGAACGTGTACTCGTTCTGGGTAAGCATCCTTGCACTTTCTAATTTTTCATAGTGCTTGGCAGCCTGTAAACCAAGCCCTTGAAGTGCACTTGTAGAATTGATGAACCCACGAATATTCGGGTCTGCGGATATTGTAGCATATAAGTCATTATGGTCGTTATCCGGGTATATTTCCGGACCAGGGCCAATAATCAGGTCAGGACTTGTATTGGCCGGACTTTCTCCCAGATCCACAAAGCCAATGATATTCCTGTTCTGCTCGAAATTGCTTTGTGTATTCGTTACCCAAACTTCCATTCGTGTTATCTGGATCCCAGAATTTACAGTTGGTAATGTGGCGACTGCATTTTCGTAATTCTCTCGGAACAAATAGTTCACCAAATAATGTCGATTAGCCTCATATTCATCAGCTTTTACCTCAAAGTTGCTCGTTTGGGCACCCCCAGATACAGCTATCTCACTGCGCTGTCCTTTCTCTTGACTGAACAATGCGGTTGCCGTGAGTCTACCAAAGCGCAATTCCGTTTTTATTCCGAACAGACTTTGGCTACCTTGTATCAAGGAACCATTCAACGGAAGGCTCACATTACCAGCTTCTATCCGCTGGATGATCTCGTCTTCAAACCCGGTATAGTCTAGTTTGACCTGATTCTCAAAATCGAAAGTCGCTTCAGTATTATAATTGGTTGTAAGCTTTAGCTTTTCACCAATATTGCCGATCACGTTCAATTGGATCCGCTGATCAAAATCGAAAGTAGTGATCCGTCTTTGTCGGACCGGAATACGAGGGTTCTCTGTTTTTGAAACATTGATACCGAATGACAACTCTGCAGATCCTTGAGGCCGAATATCTATTGTATTACTTCCGAATATATCCTCGAATGTTTTGCCCCCTACTTTGATCTGAGGGATCAGCCCTTTGTGGTCAGATAGATTCTCAGCTTCCATTTTCTCCATCCAATATGTCTGCATGGAATTCTCCATATTGTAATCCACATATTCATCCAGTGTCATACTGGAAGGCGGCAGATAATCGAATTCATCCCCAACTGTGCTCGTAAACACATATTGCCCAGTTACAGGATCGTACACTACATCATAGAAAATATTAGATGGGTTGTTAAGATCCATAATACCCGTATTCGTTTGGCTTGGATCCAAGGGGTCCGTAATTGGATAGATCAGTTCAATATCGTCCTGTGCGAATACTGATCCTGAGCAAATGATCAAGAACAATAAAGGTAAGGCCCTGTTGAAGAACAGAACTTTTGAGCACAAGGAATATTTGATAACCGACTTCACCAATATCTACTCATTAAAGTTCCTTTAATGCGGCTTTAATGAGTTCTTCCAGGGCAATATCACCCCTATTCTCTAAAATTCCTTGCAGTACCCGCTCTGCCTTTATACGATCTACGCCCAGAGAGGACATTGCACTTAACGCTTCGCCTTTAATGGTATTGCCTGAACCGCCAACTACCGTTGAAAGCTCTATAAGGTCAAGTTTTCCGCGTAACTCCACTATGATACGTTCTGCCAGTTTTGGCCCAATTCCTTTTACTGTACTGATGCGTTTGGCGTCTCCCTCTACAACAGCACGCTGCAGTTGAGCTGTATCCAAACTTGAGAGTACTACCATGCCCAAAGTGCTGCTTACTCCAGAAACAGATATCAGCTTTCTAAATATCTCGCGTTCCTCTTTGTGTGAAAACCCAAATAGCTTGTGTTCACTGGCGCCCGATCTCACATCAACTGATACCGTAAAATGAGTAAGGATCGTACACTGACCTTTCTCGGGAAGGTCGGAATACGTTTTATGAGATATATTGACAAAGTATCCTACACCGCAGCATTCAACAACGGCATAAGAACTTGTTCTTTCGATCAACTCTCCGGATAGACTAGTTATCATCTTATCGCTACTATGACCAGAGACCCTGTCGTTACAATACAACAAGAGCGGTCAAGCTCCTGAACTTTCGTTCCGGATCCCTGTCCAACTACAAAACTATTTTTTCAACCAGACCTTAGCATTTTAAGCCGAGATCATACGGTTATAAGGTAGAGTTGTTCTATGCGTGTGCAGGTTTAAATTCGGCGATCACCGAAGGTGAAAAAGATGATTTCTGTATCTAACGATCCGTGCTAACATAAGGTGCAAAATATTACATGATCACACCTATACTTTCAATGCGGTCAAATGTATGAAAATTGCAGACTACGCGCACGATTGCAGAACATATCTCAGCTACTTTTAACACATGGATCTTGTTGTTTTTTCAGGAGCGGGCATTAGTGCTGAAAGTGGGTTGAAGACTTTTCGAGATAGCGATGGCCTGTGGGAACAGTATAACATTACGGATGTTGCCACCCCGGAGGCTTGGGAAAAGGACAGAGAACTTGTTCTAGAATTTTACAATGAAAGAAGAGTTCAGGTCATCAAAGCCGAGCCGAATGATGCGCACCACACCCTCAAAGAACTAGAGGATCATTTCGATGTACATATTATCACTCAGAACATAGACGACCTTCACGAAAGAGCTGGTTCATCTAAAGTGCTCCATTTACATGGGGAGATCATTAAGGCTAGAAGTTCAGTAGATAGCAGTTTACTTTACGACATTGAAAATGGATCTATAGAACTTGGTGATAAATGTGAGAAAGGATCTCAATTAAGGCCACATGTTGTTTGGTTCGGGGAGGCCGTTCCTGAAATGGAGAATGCGGCTAGCATTGTTGCTAATGCAGATCTGTTAATGGTCATAGGATCTTCGCTGAATGTTTATCCAGCTGCTGGTCTTGTGCAATTAGTTGATCAAGGAACACCAATATTCATCGTTGACCCAAAAGATGTGCCTGTTCAAAATGATGAAGCGATCCACATTAAGGAAAAAGCCGGCGTTGGTGTTCCAATATTGGCAGATGAGTTGATCGAGCGCTACATTCTCAAACGAAGATGATCGACCCAGAGATGCGAGCATTAAAAAACCAGCATTGACCCTTCAATGCTGGTTTTTTAATGCGGTTTAGATCAATTATTGCTGAGCAATAATGAGCTTTTCTGTTATGGCTATTTGGCCATTTACTTGCACGCTATAGAAATAGATCCCAGGCGTAAGTTCACCCTCATTAAGAACAATCTTTTGTTCGTTGTTCCAAATAGTCTTGCTCCAAACACGTGCGCCTAACAAGTTATGGATCACCAATTCAGCGTTTTCCGTTGAAGCATCCAAAGCAATATCGAAATTCACACTTCCCAATGAAGGGTTGGGATACACGTTAAGCTCAGAGATAACATTGCTTTCCGATATTCCAACGGTTTCCGTATCAAAACATATATCGACCCACGTACTGTCATTTACATTTCCAGTATCATACCATACATACCGATAACAACTTACTCCAGCCAAGTTCAATGGTTTGTGGTATGCGTGAAATGACACATAAGATGAATCCGGTATCATATCCACAAAATCATCAGAGACCCACACAGGTACTGCTCCGGCATCTACCTCTCCGTAACAAAGGCCCCAGCAGAAAAAATTCTGAGTACCACTTTGAACGCCTGTCTCATAGCGCTTTACGTTCACTACTATATTTGCTGAACTCAAATTTTTGCTAATTAGATCCAAATGCATAGTCGGTGTTGAAGGGTCATCATAAACCACGTAAGTCCCTTCATTCTGAAGATTTCCATCTTCATCAGTGATCTCGACATTCAGCTGAGCAACAGAGGTTATAGCTAATAATCCCATTCCTAAAAGAGAGGCAATTGTTTTTTTCATCTTGGTTGTTTTAGTACCACAAGGAACCCCTGTGTTCTTATGTGTAAAATTAAAAGAACAGTCTACGATTCAAACGGATTAATGGTCGTTTAATCCATTGAACCACTACATTAAAAGTCCAAGGGTGCTTATTCGATTGAGCCATTAAGAATGTATGATCACTTACATTTACCTTAACGAAATTGACAATCAATAATTAAACCTTCAAACTCATGAAACGAGTCTTACTTTCTAGTCTTATTGTTTGTGCAGTGGCTGTATCGTATAACGCGGTCGGACAATCGGCGCGAACTGTACTAGTACAACATTTCACACAAGCATCCTGTGGGCCCTGTGCCACACAAAACCCTACACTTGAAGCGACCTTGAATGCAAATGCGAGCAATACGGTTGCTATCAAACATCAGGTGTCTTGGCCCGGATTTGACCCTATGTACAATGCATACCCAGATGGACCAGATGATATTAGATCTTATTATGGTGTAACGGGGGTTCCAAATTCAGTTTTGGATGGAACTTCTGGACCAGGTGCTCCTAATACGATAGTAACGAGTTCGACTATATCTAGCCGTGCGGCGATCCCTTCTCCTTTTAATATAGGATTAGCAGCTTATATCGACCCTGTAACTCACACTTTGAATGTTACAATGGACATTTCATGCACACAAGCTGTAAGTGGAAATCTACGTGCCTATATTGCTGTTGTCGAAAAATCCTTAACCTCTGTAGAGGAGCCTGGAGGAACAAATGGAGAAACTGATTTTTACAACGTTCTACGTCAATATCTTCCGGGCACAAATGGAACCACATTGGCGTCGTCATACACAAATGGACAGACCGAATCTATTAATGAGTCTTGGAATTTTAGTAATGGACGAGTTTCTGAGTACTGTGACCTAGCTATAGTTGCATTCATTCAGGATAACTCTTCAAAAGAAGTACACCAAGCTGCGAAAGTGGATGTATCTCTTTCCTCAGCAGGTGCTTTGGATGGCGGTTTAGAGTCCTTTTTAAATGTTCCAGTTGCAATCTGTGAAGGAAACTACGGACCAGAATTGAAATTAACGAATTGGGGAAGTTCGGATATGACTTCTGCATCAATCGACTATAACATTAATGGTGGAACTGATCAAAATTACACTTGGACAGGAAATTTAGCTTCTTGTGCGCAAACCACAATCACACTTCCTGAATACGCTTTTACTGTGACTCCTACGAACACTCTAAATGCTGATATTCTGACTATTAATGGTGGAACTGATATTAACAATGCAAATGATGTCGCAAATGAGGAAATTGATCAAGCACCTGAAACTGGTACACAGATCATTACTCGTATCCGGACAGATAATTATGGTGTTGAAACGACTTGGGAACTCACAACGTCATCTGGATCTGTTGTTGCTTCTGGAGGACCATATGGTAATAACACGCTGTATGAGGAAACGCACAACCTTCCGAACAACTCATGTTACGAATTCAGCATTTTCGATGCGTACGGAGATGGTATATGTTGTGACTTTGGAAATGGGTATTATGAAGTTGAATCTGGCGGTAATGTTATCATGTCAGGCGGTGCGTTCGCTACAGAAGAGCACAATCCCTTCTTAACGTCCGCTGTTGTTGGAATAGCTGAGAATGAGATCGAAACATCATTGTCGATCTATCCGAACCCAACTAACGACAATGCCAACGTCAACTTCACTCTTAGCGAATCGCAAGATGTTACTATTGAAGTGTATAATGTGGTTGGTTCTGTGGTAATGAACTTGGGCCTAGAAAAAGTTCAAGCAGGAAACCACACGGAAACTATTGACTTCAGCAACTTGAATGCTGGTCTTTATTACATCAACATTGTAGCTGGTAACATGACCGCAACAAGAAAACTTACTGTAAACAAGTAAGACATTATTTTAGGTTCTTAGGAAAGATCAGTGAAGTGGTGCAGTCTTTGTACTTTATCGCTGATCTTTTCTTTTTACCAAACAATTGAAAAATATGAGAATTTTCTTCAGCCTTTTCGCTTTTGTATTTACGCTTAGCATTTCCGCCCAAACAGTCCCTTCTGCCATTGTACAAACTATTGAAGGAAAAAAAGTCGACTCAAAGACTTTTGATAATGATGGCAAACCCTTTATCATTAACTTCTGGGCCACGTGGTGTGCTCCATGTAAAAGAGAGTTGAATAATATCTCAGATGTTTATGAAGACTGGCAGGAAGAAACTGGAGTTAAACTAATTGCCGTTTCCTTAGATGATTCTAGAAGCGCTGCTCGCGTGGCACCATACGTGAATGGTCAGGATTGGGATTATGAGGTTTACATAGACATCAATGCCGACTTCAAACGCATGATGAATGTGAACAATCCGCCTCAGACATTCTTGGTTGATGGGAACGGCAAAATAGTATACCAACATGTTGGTTACGCTCCAGGCGACGAAGAGGAACTTTACGAGGAGATCAAGAAACTATTAGAGTGATCTACAATTTGAATTTAATAAATTTATGTGGGGTTCAAAGCTAGGCCTGAGTTCGATTCGACCTTTTAGGCTTTTCAATTCATTTCCTTTTTTCTTGTTCTTGTCGGTTATTAGTTTGCACACATTTGGGCAATCCGATCCTGGTGAGATACATGGTAACCTGAACGTTGATGCGCAATACTATAATGAGGATAGTACTATAGGAGCAACCGTTCCTCCCGAACAAATGGGTATCAATGCCTGGGGCAACGTGATATATACTCGTGGCAAATTCAGCGCGGGATTACGCTTCGAAAGTTACGAGCCCTCAATGCTCGGCTATCCGGCAGGTCAGCCGTATAGCGGAACAGGTATCGGTTACCGCTATGTCTCCTATAAAGTAGATGAACTAGAAGTTACCCTTGGGAATTTCTTTGAGCAATTCGGCAGTGGAATGATCTTTCGTGCATATGAAGAACGCGGACTCGGAGTTGACAATGCAATGGATGGTGTTCGTCTGCGATATAACGCCGGAAAAGGGTTATACCTAAAAGGTGCAGTAGGACGTCAGCGATTTGGATTCGAAGATGGCTTTACAAAAGGGCCAGGTATTGTTCGTGCAATCGATGCTGAACTTTCGATGAACGAGTTGTTCCCAAGTTTAGCCGATAATGGCAAGAACATTACTCTTGGAGGAAGTTTTGTGAGCAAATTCCAAGAAGATAAAGACCCTCTGCTTGTATTACCGGAAAACGTAGGTTCATTTGCTGGCCGTGCACGATATACGAACGCCAAATGGAACATTTTCGCTGAATACGCCCATAAGATCAATGATCCTAATGTTCAGAACGACTTTATTTATAAAGATGGGCAAGGCATGGTGCTTCAAGCAAATTATTCCATTAAAGGATTCGCTTTCGGCTTAGGTGCGCACACCTACGATAATATGAGTTTTCAGAGTGATAGAGCCGCCCCGACCGGGTTCGATCTTAATGTGAACTTTTTACCACCGCTAACACTTCCTCATACCTATAATCTTCCGGCTACTTTATATCCATACGCTACCCAACCTAATGGCGAGGTAGGGTTTCAGGGGGATCTAGTATATAAGTTCAAGAAAAAGAGTAAGCTAGGAGGCAAGTACGGAACAACCATAGCCATTAATTATGCTTCCGTATTCAGCCTTGATAGTACCGCGATACCAAATGATGAGAACCTTGATGGTTACAAAACGAATTTCTTTTCACCGGGGGATCAAATGTACTTCCAAGATTTTAACATAAAACTCCACAAGAAATTCAAGAATAAGTCTGAATTGGTCCTTACTTATATCAATATGGTGTACGATATAGATGTTATTCAGGGCAAACCTGGGGATCCTGTAATATTTGCAGACTTTGCTATTGTGGACTATTCAATTCCCCTCAAGAAAAGGCATAACCTAAGAATTGAATTGCAACACTTATGGACGAAGCAGGACAAGGGGAATTGGATTACAGGATTAGCAGAATACACCATTTCTCCAGGATGGTTCTTTTCTATCCTGAACCAATTTAATTATGGAGGGCCCGTTGATACAAAACAGATCAACTACCCGTTAGGATCTGTAGGGTATACCAAAGGTGGCAACCGTATTCAAGTCAACTATGGTCGCCAAAGAGCAGGGATATTTTGTGTAGGAGGTGTTTGTAGACAAGTTCCCGCTGCAAATGGTTTATCAGTTTCAATAACAAGTACATTCTGATCATGCTAAAAAGGACGATATTCTTTCTGAGCGCTACTATTTTGCTATTCAGTTCTTGCGATTACGTTACAAACCCCATTCAGGAGGGTGGCGGAATAGATCCTGGTGATACTACTACGGTAAAAAGAAAAGTGCTTTTAGAAGATTTCACTGGTCATTATTGCGCTAATTGTCCAGAAGCCGCTCTGGTTGCGGAGCAACTGCATAACCTTTATGGGGATCTACTAATAATTGTAGGTGTTCATGCCGGCCCATCTTTCTTTGTGGAGCCTCAGAATAATCCTGACGGATCATACGCAACCGACTTTAGAACCCCGGCTGGAGATGATTATGCACAATTTTTTAGCATCACCGCTTTACCAAAAGGGATGGTGAGCCGACGAGAGTTCAATGGATCCCTAACATTGTCAGAAGGTTCTTGGGGATCAGCAGCTGGTGAGATCATTGGGGAAGATGCGATCATCAAGATCGAATTCGAAGATGTGCAGTATGATCAAAATAACAACACGGTTTCTACTGACATTTCTATTGAAGCTCTAACCGAACTAAGTGGCGAATACAAGTGCATTATCTACCTGATCGAAAATGACATTATTGATTGGCAATTCGATAACTCGGCTTCGCCGCCAGATGTGCCGGATTACGACCACCAGCACGTATTGAGAGATAACCTGACCCCAACTTGGGGAACTACAGTGTTCTCAGGAACGATATCGGAAGGGACCGTTGAGCAAGTCAACGTCAATAATTTTAGTCTTGACCCAGCTTGGAACATGGATAATGGTCATTTGGTAGCCTATGTATATGATGACAACACATCCGAGGTTTTCCAGGTTGAGGAGATCAGTGTGAATCAATAGGATCTCTGCACTTATCTCTTCAACAATTTATTTGCTCTGTTTCCGTTGAGTGTTGAAGTTCTCCTATAGAGTTCTTTATAATTAGTGACGAATGGCTTTGGTATTCTGCCTTCGATCCGTATCTTGTAAATTCCAGATAAGGAACCAATAAAACAAACCCTGCAAGGAATGTTCGAACTTAGTAAGCAAGTACTCCAAAAAGTAAGTTTCGATAGGTCTTTATTCAAGAAAGAATTGGGCAAAGCCATTAATTGGATCAAGTCCGATGAGCGCTTATTGCTAAAAGCATGGTGTCTTGCATCTTTCGGTCATTTATATAAGGATATGATATTAGAAGCTTTTGAAGTAGTCGTTTAGATCTCCTTCAAAAAAGCCAAATTCCTTTTCAATCCACTATATCCTGTTCGCTGCACGGGAGACTTTTCAAATAACCTATTAAAGACCTCTTCCGTCATTTCATTCCATTCTGAAGCATTGTGTTCTAGAAGATCATTATTGGCTTTCAGGCCACTCTCCGTTAAAGGTGAGGCGAACCTGTTCCACGGGCAAACATCTTGGCATATGTCACAACCAAAGGCCCAATCTTCCAATTTTCCCTTCAGCTCCTTTGGGATCATTTCGTTTTTTAGTTCGATCGTGAAGTAAGAAATACACTTACTGCCATCAACAATATATGCTTCAGTGATCGCTTCTGTCGGGCAAGCATCAATGCATTTAGTGCAGGTCCCGCAATGGTCTTGAACCGGCCCATCGGGCTCCAGTTCAAGATCGCAAATGATCTCTGCAATAAAGAAGAACGAGCCCATATTCTTGTTGATCAGATTCGAGTGTTTCCCCACCCAGCCGGATCCGCTTTTTGCCGCCCATGCTTTGTCTAATACTGGAGCGGAATCCACAAATACTCTTCCATCAACTGCCCCGATTTCCTCTCTGATCATTTCCAACATTTCGAACAGGCGCTCTTTGATCACAAAGTGGTAATCCTTTCCGTAAGCGTATTTTGAGATCTTCGGTGCCTTTTTGTCCTTCTGAATTTTATCTGGAAAATAGTTCAGTAATAATGAGATCACACTTTTGGCTCCAGGCACCAATTTGGTCGGATCTAAGCGCTTATCAAAATTTCCCTCCATATACGCCATCTCGCCTTGACTTCCATTTTTTAGCCAACGCTCAAGCCTAGGAGCTTCTTCATCGAGAAAGCCCGCTTTTGAAATACCGCATTTATCGAAGCCAATTCGAGCCGCGATCTTCTTGATGATCGCAGCATTCTTTGAAGGGTTCATTTTTAAATATCAACTACCGTTGAACAGATCTGTGTCGTTTTGCTTTCTACTACGTCCTAGATGATCGAATGCTCTTTGTGTAGCTTGTCTGCCACGAGGAGTTCTTTCAAGATAGCCTTCCATTATCAGAAAAGGTTCATAAACTTCTTCAATTGTTCCGGCTTCTTCACCAACTGCTGTAGCGATGTTATTAAGCCCAACCGGCCCACCATCGAATTTGTCGATAATGGTGAGTAGCACTTTATTATCCATTTCGTCCAAACCATGCTCATCCACCTGCAAAGCGGATAATGCCATTTGCGCTATCTCCATATTGATAACTCCATCCCCCTTTATCTGTGCAAAGTCCCGTACACGTCTTAAAAGAGCATTAGCTATTCGCGGAGTTCCTCGGCTACGTCCTGCAATTTCTAATGCCGAAGTTTTGTCTATGCCAATATTGAGAATGCCTGCCGAGCGTTCGACTATGTGTTGCAAGATCTTGGCATTATAATAGGACAATCTTGAATTGATACCGAATCTCGCTCTCAAAGGAGCAGTCAGTAATCCGCTGCGTGTTGTAGCACCTATCAGTGTGAATGGATTCAAAGCGATCTGTACTGTTCTGGCATTCGGTCCAGAATCGATCACAAGGTCGATCCTGTAATCTTCCATAGCCGAATACAAGTATTCTTCGATCACGGGACTAAGACGATGGATCTCGTCAATGAACAGCACATCATTGGGTTCGAGATTTGTAAGAAGACCTGCAAGATCACCCGGTTTATCCAAAACGGGGCCGCTTGTCATTCTAATATTGACCCCAAGTTCTTGTGCGATTATACTTGCCAACGTGGTCTTACCCAAACCTGGAGGACCATGAAGAAGAACATGATCGAGCGCATCTCCCCTTTGCAGGGCTGCAGCTACGAATATTTTTAGGTTGTCGGTTACTTTATCTTGTCCTTCAAATTCTTCGAATTGACGGGGACGAAGAACATTTTCCAAGTCTCTTTCACCGCCGTTTTCTTGTTCTTGATGAAGATCGAATGATTCGTTGCTTTCCACAATGGACAAATTTAATAAGGCTAACGCAATACATTGAATACTTCTGGCAAATAGAGCTTTAATTTGAGCAGATAAATTGGAGCCGTAAAATTTTCTTCCATAGCTCGGTTGGTTTTAATAGCCAATCTATAACCTACCCCAAAACCTGCTCCAAAGAATCGGAATACCCGATATTCAACCGTCATAGCAGGTTCATACATGAAGACCCAAGTCTTATCGACTTTGTGCTTTTTACCTTGTTCATCTTTATATTCATACCATGCCTGACCCAACCCCACTTGTACTGGAATACTTACTTCCCATTTTTTTCTCTGGTAAAACGCGTATTCGAAATATGGCGCGATGTAACCGAAACGGACCCTTGATGGAACTTGCTCTCCATTCAAATCAACTTCCTCGGATATCTCGTTCCGAAGCCAACTATAACCAATCCCATACTGTACACGCCCATCATGTTCTACCCCTACTTTAAAACCCCAAATACTTGCAGAACGTGTAGAAATAAAAGATCCCCTTCCGTCTAACTTGAATAGGACTCTTGGCTTTTCTTTTAAGCTAAGAGAAATGCTGTCCAACAACTGCGCATTGCTGAACGAGAACGAAAGAATGAAGACCAGTAAAAAGACGCCGCGAAAAAAAGCCATAAAATAAAAATGTCCGCAACAAAGTACGGACATTTCAAAGTATCAATAAGAAATTCTAATGCTCTTCTTCACCAGGTCCTAGTGGAACAGTTTGAGGAACAAAATCCTCTTCTTGCCCTGGTTTACTGTAATCATATGGCCAGCGATAAACCTCTGGTATTGCTCCTGGCCAGTTGCCATGAACGTGTTCCACAGGCGCGGTCCATTCCAAAGTATTTGAACGCCATGGATTTTGAACAGCTTTTTGACCCCGCCAAATACTGTAAAAGAAATTGAATATGAAAACACCTTGTACAAGAGCTCCAATTATCGAGAATATCGTGATCAATATATTCAGGTCAATAACACTATCGAACATAGTGAATTCGCTGTAGCTGTAGTACCTTCTTGGAGCACCCGCCAAACCAATAAAGTGCATGGGAAAGAATACACCGAAAGCACAAACAAAGGTGACCCAGAAATGCAAATAACCTAATTTGCTGTTCATCATTCGGCCATACATCCGTGGGAACCAATGGTAGACCCCAGCGAACATGCCGAATATTGCGGACATACCCATAACAATGTGGAAGTGACCGACAACGAAATACGTATCATGAACATTGATATCGAGTGCCGAATCAGCAAGAATGATCCCTGTCACTCCCCCAGTAATAAACGTGGATACAAGCCCAATGGAGAACAACATGGCCGGAGTGAATACGATCCGTCCTTTCCAAAGGGTGGTTATATAATTGAACACCTTCACCGCGGACGGGATCGCGATCAACAACGTGGTGAACACGAAGACGGATCCGAGGAAAGGATTCATACCAGTTACGAACATATGGTGCCCCCAAACAATGAATGAAAGGAAGCCAATAGCCAGCATTGAACCGATCATTGCACGATAACCGAAGATAGGCTTTCGTGAATTCGTAGAGATGATCTCCGATGTAATACCAAGTGCTGGGAGCAGAACGATGTAAACTTCTGGGTGACCAAGGAACCAGAACAAGTGTTGGAACAAGATAGGGCTTCCACCCATGTAATCCAATGCCTCTCCCCCAATATGGATCTCGGATAGATAGAAGCTCGTCCCCATGGATCTGTCCATTATCAAAAGCAGCGCAGCCGATAACAAGACCGGGAATGAAAGAACACCGAGTACAGCTGTTATCAAGAATGCCCACATGGTCAAAGGCAAACGGGTCATCTTCATTCCTTTGGTACGAAGATTAAGGATCGTCACGATGTAATTCAGACCCCCCAACAGTGCGGAGACAATGAACAAGGCCATACTGACCAACCAGAGTGTCATTCCAGCTCCTGAACCCGGCATGGCTTGCGGCAATGCGCTCAATGGTGGGTAGATCGTCCAACCAGCAGAAGCGGGCCCTCCTTCCACGAACAAAGAAGACAGCATGATAATGCTGGAAATGAAGAAGAACCAATATGATAACATGTTCAAGAAACCGGATGCCATATCTCTAGCACCGATCTGAAGTGGGATCAACAGGTTGCTGAATGTTCCACTTAGGCCTGCGGTCAATACAAAGAACACCATAATGGTTCCATGAATAGTGACCATGGCTAAATACATATTGCTATCCAACACACCACCGGGCGCCCACTTATCTCCTAAAAAGAATTTGTTGAACGCAAAGGACTCTCCTGGCCATGCTAGTTGTAAGCGGAAAATGATAGACATAATGACCGCTACTACAGCCATTATTATAGCCGTAACCAAGAACTGCTTAGAGATCATTTTATGATCTTGGCTAAATATATACTTAGAGACGAAACTC